>Ga0325401_1002745_pt1 | contig 15792 bp, 10 predicted proteins | sample PopdelMetagenome_FD_205666 | JGI IMG/M metagenome (GOLD analysis project Ga0325401, IMG submission 205666) | Populus deltoides microbial communities from Bellville, Georgia, United States - Xylem-PdKOR-R2 | ecosystem: Host-associated > Plants > Phyllosphere > Stem > Wood/Secondary xylem | place...
CTCCTATTACCCATCAAACACTCAATGCTCTTCCCTCTCCAGCCACCCCTACCCCACACATACTTGATTCCTCACAGATCACTCAACCCGACTCCTCTCCTATTCCCACTCAACCTCTTCGTCGTGGTCATCGATTGATTACCACTCCTTCTTATATGCAGGACTTTCACCTCGGCATGACCCTCCATTCAAGGACCGAACCGTCATCCTCCACGAACTTGGTTCAAACTTCAGGTACTGCCTATCCTCTATGTTCTTACTTATCTTATGCTCATCTTTCTCCCAATCATAAAGCTTATACCACTCAGCTCACCCTTCTCAAAGAACCTACCAGTTTTTCCCAGGCTGTTCAGCATCCACAGTGGCGTGAGGCCATGCATCTTGAAATCGCTGCTTTACAAGCTACTGGAACTTGGAGCTTGGTTCCCTTGCCTTCTCATAAACGGTCAATCGGCTGTAAATGGGTCTACAAGATCAAGCTGAAAGCTGATGGGATAGTTGAACGGTATAAGGCCCGGCTGGTGGCTAAGGGATACAGCCAAATTGAAGGCGTTGATTACCAGGAAACCTTCGCCCCTGTCACAAAAATGGTCACTGTCCGTGTCTTACTCAGTGTGGCAACTTTGCATGGTTGACATCTCAACCAATTAGATGTCAACAATGCATTCTTGAATGGCGATTTGGATGAGGATGTTTACATGTCACTGCCTCCTGGCTTCGGACGAAAGGGGGAGACACGAGTTTGTAAACTCCATAAATCCCTATATGGCTTGAAACAAGCCTCCAGACAGTGGTTTACCAAGCTGTCCAATGCACTCAAGGCTGCAGGATTCCACCAGTCTTTATCTGATTATTCTTTGTTCGTCCGCAGCTATCAGGGTAACTTTCTAGCATTACTGATATATGTGGATGATGTGATATTGGTTGGAAACAATTTGCAGGACATAGAGAACACCAAGCTTTTCTTGTCCAGACAATTCAAACTAAAAGACTTGGGACAACTTAAGTACTTCCTTGGCATAGAAGTTGCAAGATCACGGAATGGGATCAGTTTGTCACAGAGAAAATACGCCCTCGACATTTTGAATGATACAGGATTTTTAGGTGCCAAGCCATCCTGGTTTCCTTTGGACCAAAATGTATCATTAACACAATCTGATGGGAAGCTCTTGGAGGATGGATCAACATACAGAAGGTTAGTTGGAAGGTTGATATATCTGACTATAACTAGACCCGACTTGACTTATGTTGTGCACATTTTAAGTCAGTTCATGGACAAACCTCGGCAACCCCATCTAGCAGCAGCTCATCAAGTCCTCAAATATATCAAGCAAACACCTGGACAAGGCATCATGTTACCATCCATGGGTAACCTTCAGTTACAAGCATTTTGTGATGCTGATTGGGCTCGCTGTAAGGACACAAGGAGATCAGTTACCGGTTATTGCATTTTACTTGGAGGAGCACCTATTTCTTGGAGGACCAAGAAACAGACGACGGTATCGCGTTCAAGTGCAGAGGCATAATACCGCTTTATGGCTACTACATGTTGCGAGATTACATGGCTGAAAAATATTTTAAAGGACTTGAAGATAAATCACACACAGCCAGTGACTCTGTTCTGTGATAATCAAGCAGCAATGCACATCGCATCAAATCCAGTATTTAATGAGCGAACAAAGCACATCGAAATAGATTGTCACTTGATACGTGAGAAGATTCAAGCAGGAATGATTCAGACATCCTACATTCGAACTACACAGCAACCAGCAGACTTATTTACTAAGCCATTAAGCTCCACACAGTTTGAGAATTTACTTAGCAAGTTGGGTATAATTAATATACACTCCAACTTGAGAGGGAGTGTTAAGGAAATCAAGCACTGATTAGGCAACAAACCAAATCAGCACTGAATAGGTAGCAAACTTGTAATTGAATCGTTAATTATTTGTTTCCTTGTTTGTAAATAATTAGGCTTGATTATAGGCAATAGTGCAGGATCTAATGCATAACTTTTAGTATATATTGTAATCTTTTCGTTGATTGAAATAATAAGAAGAATATTATTTCTCTTCAGATTTGTCAAAAAAGGAAAAACCAAAAACACCCCCAGCAAAAGGGCATGGCATGAACTGAGATAGCGACATTACAAACCAGAAGATGAAGTCTTGCCCGCAAACTAAAACTGAGTAGGGAAATAACAGGATTCTAGTTGGAATAAAAGGAGAACATAGTTTGACAAAAGCAAAAACATATGCTGGGAGTGGAAAGGATTGTCTCAAACAAACTAAATGCTAATCCCCAAGCAAACAGTAGCAGCTCCTCCAATGCTGGAGAGAGACCCAAGGTGAGGGCAAATAAGTGTGTAATGATGTTGCTGCCCCCACTCATTTACCTGTTTGGTAACGTGGCTGCGGGTGAGGTTCACCCGCAGCCACACATAATACCGTTTGGTAATGTAAAAAAAAATCAAAAGTACAAGTAGGACCCACTAAAATCAAAGATTGTGCAACAGGTTTTGAGAAGCAGCATTTTGCTACTCGTCGAGGAGGGAACAGTTCAGTGAACAGTGGAGCCATTCTTCACTATCGCACTGTTCACTAAAGTGAACAGTGCGAGTAAATTTTAATGCACTTGCACTATTCACTAAAGTGAACAGTTTTTTTTTTTAAAAAAATCAGTGCGAGTGAATTAATTCACTCGCACTGTTCACGTAAAAAGTTTAGTTTTTTTTTTGTTTTTTTTCTGAAAAACCAGTGCAGTTAATTTATTTCACTCGCACTGTTCCCGTGAGCGCCAACAGTTATTTTTTTTTTTTAAATTAGTTTAAGGTGAATTAAATTTACTCGTACTGTAATCTCAATTTTATTCCTGATAATATTTTACCTAATTTTATTGCACGCTCAAAAAATCATGGAAACTATAATTCTTGTCGAATGAATTTTGTACGTAATAAAATTGTAATTTTTTTTTAAAAAATTGAGTTTTACTCGAAAAACTAGTATTTAATATTATTTAATAACACTATATAAATTAGAAGGATATCGCATGATGACGTAGCATTTGTGGAATTTGATCCTAATTCCAATTATGTTCTTGCCGGGTCCGACCCAGTAAAAAAAAATTCAGTTTTTATTTTTATTTTAATTGTGTTTTATTCAAAAAATTAGGAGGAGATCGCTTGATGATGTAACAAAAAATTCAATTTTTGTTGTTGCACGCTTAAGAAACCATGGGAAATATAGTCCTTGTGGGATAGATTTCGTATGTGATGACATTGCATATAGTTTAATGAAATAATAAAAAATATTTGATATCAATATTATTTATTTCATGATGTAATAACAGTAGTTAAATCTAAAATATTTAATTAAAAATCATTAATATATATATATATATATATTATGTTATAACCTCAATTTGAAAAGTATTTTTTTAACCAAACACATTAAACAACTTTTTGTTCAACCTCAATTTCAATTACAGTTTTAACCAAATATATATTTTTCCAAACCAACCTCAACTAAAAATACTTTTTATAAAACAACTTTTTTAAAACCACAACCACAACAGCAACCTCGATACCAAACACTCATACACAATGATTCTGCATTGACATCAAAAGCTGAGCCACAGCCAAGGAGCAACTCTTTCTATAAAGAAGTTGAGCCAAGCCAGACTTGACGCAAACAAAAAGACCAGCAGAGAAGCCAAGACAACCTGCAATAGACCCAGCAGAAATGCAGCCCAAGGATCCCAAAAAAGCTGCAACAGCCAACTCAGTCGTGACAGAGCTGAGCATAACAGAAACAAAGCAGGGAAAAAAGGGCTTGATTCTGCATTGACAACAAAAGTTGAGCCACGGCCAAACAAAAACTCTCTCCACAACCCATCAATCCTAAAAAAACAGGTGATGAAAGGCCAGCCAAGCAGCTGCAACAGCCAACCCACCCGTGTCTAATTTGAGATACCTGAGCATGGCAGAAGTTGAGCAGAGGAAAAAGAAGGTAAAAAGCACTGCTGCCTCAAAGACTGTTCTAATCCAAGTCAGTCTAAATAAACAGTACTTTAATCACATGATTTAGCTTCTTTTTTTTTAATTTAATTTTAATATATATATAAACTCATGTGCTTTTGACTTAATCATTTTTAATTCGTTTTTATGTGTTTAAGAGTTAACTTCTGTATCATGTGACAATATACTTTGTATTATAATGTTTTTGCATTTTCATTGTATTAAATCAACATTGAAGGGAATTTAACATGCTGAAGTAAATTATAATTCATTATCCATAATAATTATTAATCCACATGGATGAAAACAATACCAAGAAACTAACACAAGCAAGACTGTGTGTTCCGATCATAAAAATAGTATTAGTTTTAGAGATCATATAAACCATAATAAACTCACCGTTTGGTAACAATAAAATTAAGTTCTGAAATGGTGGAACCACAGGTTGATAAAAGCATTATCAACCTGCTTTTAATACATAGAAAAGCCAAAAACCTTGTTTACACTCTGCAGACCTGTTAAACTTTACACTTTCCAAATTACCCCATCCTCTCCGGCTAATATCTTTTTTTTCCAAACTTTGAACAAAATATATATATATATATATACACATACTCCACTTAACAAATCTTAAAACTATTTAACTAAAGTTTGAAATTAACATTTTAAAATTTAAAGAATCATAACACTTTCTATCTTACATTACAAAATATATCTCAACCTTCGTAAATCAATCATATTTAATTTTTAGTTTATCTTATGATAATATATATTTAAATACAATAAAAAATAAGTTTCCTTCTTTTTAATTTATCTTATGTAAATGTATGTTTAAATACAATGCAAATTAATACATAAATTAGTTGTTCTTCATAGTAATTTAACATGCATCTTCAACTTCAACCACACTTTTAAACAAATAATTATAACTTATTATTTTTTAAAAAGTATTTTCAATCACAGTTTTAACAAAATACCTATTTAAATCAAACACACCATAATAGAAAGTGATTTTTGAAAACCAACTTTTTTAAAACTTTAATCACAAAATCTACCACAAAAACAAACACACCCATACGTATAAGTAATAGATTTGTGGTTTCGCGCTATTACACAGGTCAGGTTCTTTTTATTTGTTAAAAAAACTCCTAGGTGATGCAAGTATGTTTTAAAGAAGTTAAAAAAAATGAATCAGAATATAGATCTGACTAAGAAAAAAAACAGGTGTAATCTAATCAGATAATAAAAGAACAAATAATCATAGTTAATGGTACAATTTTTTAAAAATAAATCATAGGAACATGAAAAAAAAGGTCACCGAAACAAAAAAAGACAATGAAGCTATGATTCCAACCAATCAAATTAAAAAAAAAGATAAAAAAAAGGATAAAATTTACTCAAGTCAACTTAAATGAGCATGTCAAATATAAAAACCATATCATGAGACCGAGATAAGCCAATAAAAGATAAATTAAAAAAAAATTCTAAAGTCTGATTCTAAACAAATTAAACATAGAGGGATGAAATTCAAAAACAAAATGACAAAAAAAAATCAGCAAATTAGAAACAAAGTATTTTGAAAAGGGGATCAAAATTGAGTTATGATAATTACCATATTTTTACAACACTTACTGTATAAACTCTTGTAAAGAATTTAAAAAGTAAATTTATATATATATATATGAAAGCCTTCCCAGGTTAGAAGAGAAATCCACTAAGAAGTTTTGATATTAATAAATCATGATGCGGTTATTCTTATAGATATTTCAATCTCAATTATTTTGAGAATAAGGGTTTTCTCTTTGTTTTAAAAAATAGTGTTATTGGGGCCGGGGACTACCTGTTGTGTGAAGAATATATAGGATTCTTCATGAAAAGTTTGTTTTCGGGTGACTTGCTCGAGATTTGCGACTAGATGACCTACTTGTTGTGCGACAAATATCTAGGGTTTAATTGGAGAGTCATTTCCGGTTGCCAAGCAAGTGGGTTCGTAGTGTGGGTTGGAACTATTAACTTAAATGGTGTCAATGGGGTATTTATCAGTTTCCGGTAGTGTCAGTGTTAGAACTACTGCTTTAGCTGAAGACTGTGTGGTAGCTAAAATGGCAAAGCTTGTGGAAGAAGCTCAAAACAGCAAGTCTAAAACTCAAAGATTCATAGACAAATCTGCTCAGTACTATACTCCAGGTTGCTCACAGAACAGCAAGTCATATATATATATTGGTAAAGGAAGATTGCTCACAGAATTTCCGGAACAGGTAGAAAGCCTTTATATCCCAGTAAGAATAAATACTGTGATTCAGATTTCAAACATGAATGAATACAACATCTATGGAATAACTTTGATCTTGAAAGTGTTTGGCAGTTTTATAAAATAACCATGATTCCTCTCGATTTTTAATCCGATATGTGTAATTCAATCGGTTCCTTTAAACCAGCAATATATCATGTGTTATAACTTAATTTTTTAATTTTTTAAAGAATAAATAAAAAATAAAAATTATAATAATTTGAGAATTAGATCAAGATAACACAGATTGGGAATTTAAGGACCAATAAAGATATGATTATAAATTTAGAAGTTAATTTGGTCAGATATTAGAAAAATTGATAAGTTTAGGGACTTAAATAAGCTTTGAATTAGTTTAATTAATGAAAGTTAGGATTTAATTGAAGAAATAATAAAGTTTAGGGTTGATTTGAATCAACATTGCAAGAAATTAAAATCCAAAGACCAAAGTGAATAGATTGTAATACTATAAGAGGATGAATTAATTTTTTCAAAAATAATTTTAAATGAATAGAATTAAAAACTAAATTAATTAAATTGAAAATCAAGAACGGTTTTGTAAATGACACCGAAAGCTAATCCAGAGGCAAAATTAAAATAGCCATTTCAGGTGAAAACAGCGCCATCTCAAAACAAGTTATTCATCTCCTTCATCCCACCGATTCAAAGGAAACGGCAGCAGATCACTGTCACGTATCTCTCCCCCACGATGTGACACTAACAGTCCAGTAATGGGTATCCTTTTTTTATCATGCACGACTGAACCGTGCTAATCTCCACACTATCCTGGGAGAGATGAAGGGGCATTCTCTTGCCCTATAAAAACCACAACACACAGAGACGAAGAGGCAGGGGGGAAGAAAAACATAGACTTAGAGAAGACAGAGAGACTTGTGACCTTCCTCCAGCAAAAGGGAACTTCAACTTCCCCTCACCGTAGTTTGTTGATCCAACCAACCAAATACAAACCCAGAGAAACCAGGACGAACAGAGAAAAGCCACAAAGAAGGGGAGAACCACAAACAGATAATACAAAAAAACACAGACGAAAAATGAACAAACACAGATAATACAGAGAGAGACAAAGAGGAACAATAACAGAGAGAGACAGAGGGAACAAGAGATATAAAAAAAAAAAAGGAGAGAAAACAAGCAGAGAAAAGCAAGAACAGAGGTGAAGTGAACAAAAAACAGAAATAGAGGGGAAGAAAGTAACATTGGTTAGCCAGCCCTCCATCACGATTGTCTTCGTCTTTAAGTAGCAGCTCCAGGTAAGTCTTTCTTTCTCTTTCCCTCGCTTTGCAGCTTCAATTCTTGATAATAATTGTAATAATAATAACAAACATGAATTGTGGATCATAAGGAACAGCAAACGAAAGGCCTTTTGTCATGATATATATATAAATAACAGTATGTAAGAAATGGTTACGGTGGCGAATCTAGAAGGTGACAGACCAGTAACAGTGGCTGTGACAGTGAAGGTACTATGATGGGGGATCGTGAGGTAGCATGTTGATGGCAGTGTAGCGCCGCACCATGTGGGATTCTGTAGGCCGAAAATGATCTACAGGCTCCATGCAATAATTGCGACAATGACTGAGCATAACCTCTCTAGATAGTGCATGTCTGCATAGCTTTCTTCTTCAACCCTGAGTCAGTGTCATAGAATATCATCATATTTATGTACAAGTAGACTCATAATGAAACATACATCACAAGTAGAATTTATCTGACACAGACGAGTGAAAGAGCATATTCTTTCTTTCCCTGGCAAATTATAATGGCAACAGGAAGAATTTTAATCTAGATTGATTCAAAATGAAGAGTCAAAGATCTAACAAACCATCTTCATTTGCATCCATACTTCCAATAGCTCTTTCCACTCTATAAACGAATTTCATACAAAACTTTAACTATAGCAATCTGAAAATGGAAATATATAAAGTGAAGCATGAAAAATGTTTCCCAAGACTTCATTACAAGATAAAAAAAATAATGGCAACTGAGAAAGCTCCACAAGAACAGGCAAGATGACACAGTACCTGAAACACTAGATTTTGGTACTTCTTTCAGATTCAAATTGATCCAGGTAAAAAACTAAGGTTTGGATTGAAAAGTAAAGCACTAATAATGGAAAGTACTTTATTATGAATGAATAAAGTACATGTCAAAACACCCATACATGATCCAAGGACAGAGGATCGAACGGAACAATCTACAAATCCTCAATTGAACAACAAACAAGAAACAGATCAAGCTTTGATGGGCCCAGCACCATCCAATGTGTCTACTTGTAGTCACCTTGTGAATAATACATTTAAGTAACTTGACATTCTTGATGCAAAGAGACCAATTTGTTAATATTATTGCCGCTCAAATCCAGGTACTCCAAGCTGCTCAAAGATTCTTGATCTTTATAAAAATAATAGTTAATTAAATCACTGCAACTCAAAAATTGTAGTTAATAAGAAAGATATGGACAAACCGTGCGATTCACATGGATTGAACCCCACATTACACACGAGCAGCACGTGCGTTAGCGATTATATATATATATATATATATATATATATATACTCTAAAACGCGTGGGATATTCACTGTAGCAGCAGTTTTTTTTTTTCTTGCTTTTGTTGCTTCTGTTTTTTATATCACTGTGCACACAGTAATACACTTGACTTTTTCTCTTTTTTTTTTTCGTTTTTGTTTTCCTTTTTTTTTTTCCGCCTATGGTTTTTTTTTTTTGCATTTTTCTTTAATGAATTTTTTTTGTTTAATTTAGTTTGTTAATTTAGTTTGAAATTTTTTGTTTTTTTTCTTTTTAATCAATTTTTTTCGTTTGACCCATCGAATTTTTTTTTTATTTAGTTATCAAACTTTCATGATGTGAATCCCAGGTTTGACGGGTTAACCTGATTTGACGGGTTAACTCAGTTGATTCAGACTTTTTTTTTTCCTCATTAGTAACAGGCTTATGTCTTTTGTTTGTTTTTGTTTTTTTATTATTTTTAATTAATTTTTTTTCTATTTAGTTATCATACTATGGATTACTACAGTATTTTCCTTACATGGTTTTTATTTGGTTACAGTGTTTCCCCCACATGTTTTTTTTTAAATTATCTTTGTTAAATTTATTTTTTCAATATTGAATTGGTTGAGAATTTAGTTTTAGCTTTAGCTTTCCCCACTTTTTTTTGTCATTTTTTAAAATTTTCCCGGCGTTTTTTCATTATAATTATAATTATTATAATTATTATTATATTGTATTATATTATATAACTGTTTTTTTCTTTTGTTTTTTCTTTTTATTTTTTTTAATGAATTTTTTTTGTTTGATTTAGTTTGTTAATGTTAAATTTTTTTTATTTAGTTATCAGATTTTCATGATACGAATCTCCGGTTTGATGGGTTAACCTGATTTGACGAGTTATTTTTTTCATTTAAGTTAGTTTGTTAAAGTTAATTTTCTTTCTATTTAATTATCAGACTTTCATACTTTCATGACACGTATCCTGGGCTTGACGGGTTAACTTGGTTTGATGGGTTAACCCGGTTAATTCTAGGTAAACCCGTCATTTTTTCTATTTAATTATCAAACTTTCATGACGCAAATCCCAGATTTTACGGAATAACCTGGTTTAAAAGGTTGACCCAATTAATTCAATGTTTTTTTTCTTTTTTTTCATTAGTTTTTTACTTCCTGTTGATTTTTTTTCTTTGTTTTTTTAATTAATCTATTTAATTATCACACTTTTATGACACGACCTTATAGCCAGACCCACATCCAGTATTCTTGGGTCCGGTGTTACAGTCAGACTCACTTAAACTTCTTGGGTATAACTTTGCAGAAAAACCCAAGATTTTTAAATTTTTATTATTTTTTAATATTTTTTATGCAAAAAAAATGACCTGCGGCATCGCGCGGGTATCAAAGCTAGTGTGTGTATATATATATATATATATATCACGTACGTAAGCGGTTGCTTGATGCTGCAGATACCAATAAGTGAATGGTGGGTCCACAGACAGAAAGAAAAGCCAGAATCATGTCATCATATGTTCATCTTTCTGACTCACTGTGAATTAATTGTAATCGAAATAAAAAGAAAAGAAAAAAAAGAAAAGAAATGAAATAATCAACATTCGTTTGATCGGTTAGTTTAAGAACAAAAAAAGAAAGCATGATTAAAGGTCCCCACTGTCTCTCTCCACACACACTCACAGAAGATATTGGCATTCATTAAAAGTGGTCTTAAGAAATATTTTTTAATTAAAAATATATTAAAATAATTTTTTTAATTTTTTTTAAATAAACTTATCAAAATATACAGTTCAAAGACACATATAAAAAAAATATTAATTTAAGTTTTTTAGATAAAAAAATTATTTATTTGAAAAACAGATTTAACCACATTACAAAATATAATATTCCTTATAATATCTATAATTAGGCAATGTTAGACATGAATTGCACCTCATGAATAGAATGTATATGATGAGAGGTTTGAAAAAAATTAAAAAAACAAAATCAAGAATATTAGTGAGCCCACCACATGAAGAAGAAAAAACACAAATAAATAAAGAAAGAAAAACAAAAGGTGGGCTAGGTTCGGAAAACGAGAATCATGTTCAGATTTTCTATATATGTTGATCCAAGGGCCCACGTAATTAAGTATTTAACTTGATTAAAATTAATTTTTATCATGATATTAAAAATAAAAATATATATTAAATTAAATAAAAATAAAAACTATTATGGAGGGCTGTACATATTAAAAATATTATATGAAAATACATATTTTTATTTTAAAAAATAAAATTTTTTTTTATAGAAAAGATAAAAAATTATAGATAAATCAAAATAATATTTTTAAAAATTAAATATGTACAACAGTATAAAAAAAACAATCTCTATCCAAAAAAATTAAATAAGAAAAAAAACCCATATAAATGAGGGATATTAATTGAAACATGAATTTAAAAATTATTATTATATATATATATATCAGAAAAAGATATCAGTAAAAAAATAATACCCCGGTTGTTATGGCTTTACTTGTGAGACTTACGACCTGAACCATGAACTTAACCGAGTTCAGTATTTTTTCTTTTAAATTTATATTGAACCCAAAAAAAGCCTAGACTTGTTCGTCTTTATTTTTTGAAAAAAAAATAGACGACACGTTATCTGCAAGCCCAAATTTCGGCTACCATTATGGTGGCTGTAAAATTGAGCAACTAGTCTTTTAGCTAAAAAACTCAATTTTCAAGCTATTTCAACCCAAGAAAATCTCATAAAGACCTTTATAACATCCACAAACCATTTCATCAACTCCAATTACCTAAAAAAAATCCAAAAACCTAAAATCAAATCAATTTAGTTTTGGCTCTCAAATCTCACGCATGGTTTTTTATGCAACATCGAGATTCTAAACAACTACCATGAAACCTCTCTAATCTCATAAAACCCGTGGACATCAACAAAACTTATTTTGGTGGCCAAAAATAAAATGATCAACGACTTTCTTTCACCAACTTCTCTCTCACAAACCATCTCATCAACTTCAAATACTCAAAAAATAGTCACAAAATCCAAAATCAAATCGGTTTAGTTGTGGCTCTCAAATCTCATGTATGGTTTTTCATGCAATGTTGAGATTCTAAACAACCACCATAAAACCCTTTTCATCTCATGAAACTCGTGGACACCAATAAAACTTATTTTAGTTGCCAAAAATGAAATGATTGGCGACTTTCTTTCAACATTGGAATCCAACGACTCCTCTTTCACAAACCATTTCATCAACTCCAAAGACCCAAAAAATGGTTCGAAAACCCAAAGTCAAATCCGTTTACTTTTGGCTCTCTCGGCTCATATCTAGTTTTTTATGCAACATTGAGGCTCTAAAAAATCATCATAAAACTCTTGCCATCTTATGGAATCCGTGAACACTAATAAAACCCATTTTGATGGCAAACAATGGAGTGAATAACAACTTTTTCTCTTATCTTTAGAATTCAGCAACCCCTCTTTCTAATTAGGGATTAAAAAAAAAAAAACTTGTATGCCAAAATTAATTTTTTTAAATCTAAGAAGACTTAAATTGTATACATTACGTTGTTTTTAAAGATTGAGGATCTAAGTATATTTTTCATGTAATCTCTAGCACACCACCCATGTTTAGTGTCCTTTTTTTTTTTTATTTTAGTCTCATTTTTTTCAATTTCACTACCAACTAAGAATTCGGATATAATTGACTTTTCAATTAGAATGAAATCACATAAAATAAAATTTTAAAGACCAAAATGAATTATTAAAACATACACAATATGTCTGTCGTGTTTTTAAGTATGTGAACAATAGCAGCTCAACAATGATCTTTAGAACCATCCTAGATTGCTCATATTTTAAAGATTTAGCTTTTCTATCTAGCATTTCCTTTCATTTTAATGTGAATTTTGAATTTTATATTATTTTTATTTTCTGTTTAGCTCGTGATTGATTATGAAAAACTAATTGAACTTTTCCTTTGTTCTTTTTGTTATTTGAAACTCAATAATCAATTTTCAAAAACACTCAGACTTGTGAGTTTTTCTTATAGTTTATTGCTGTTTTCTTTTTCTAGGATTTGTGTGTTAAATAAACCTTGTTCCTTCATGAAGTTAGTTTAGGTGCTACGTGGCACATTAAAAGCAAAAAGCCAGCTAATAAACTTACAAATATACACGATCCAATGTAGATTCAACGAAATCAGGTCTATGCCCAACTTGTTAAGACCCTGCAATAATCAGTTCCATTTAATTAGCATGATGACTAGAAGAGCTAATATCAAGTGTCATCATAGCTTTAAGCTTCAGACTCTTTAATGCTTGCTGGGCATGAGAAGATACAAAGAAAAAAGTCTTTCATGATCACTTTTAGAGGCCTATTGATGCAATTACACTTGTGAAAACTAAATGTACATTGTATACGCATTTAAATGCATTACTTCAATAGATAGATTAAGTTATCTCTCTAGATATCAGTATATCACATCTTCAATAGATAGATTAGGGCATGTTTGAATTTGAAGAAGACGTGTTTTTTGCATCTTCTCTGTCAACGTGTGTTTCCGCAGCAACTAAAATGAAAACGAAGACCACTCATCATGGTGTGGAACTAACTAATATACTGTTTCAGTTATGGGGTCAGTCATTAGTATCAGAAGAAATTAAACCATTTTTGTGTCTATTGTTTTGATGCACTGAATACCATCTGGACCTGTTAACAGACAAGAACATCTATTTTCCAGGCAATCAATTTGAAGATGAAGACTCGAACGCACAACTGTATCTGACACTAATTTTTCAAGAGACCAGCAATTGATTTAAAATTCATTCTTTCAAGGGCTCACAAGATTCTGCATGCTAATGGAATGGACTAGTTCCGAGTTGTTGAAGTTGTTTTCTTGACCTTGATTGTGAATTGTGATCCACCAGCTTGATCCTTCCCTCTATCCAAGGCAATTTCTAGAACGTCGCCGGCCTTGAGGTCCTTTGAACGAACAAATAAAAACCAATCCCCATAAATGTCCACACTTGGCCTCTCGGGAAATCTCTTATACGGTATTGTTGAGTTTCTTCGTGAAGATTTTTTCCATCGCTTAATTCGAAGAAGTAGATGAGCAATTTACGAGGCAACTTGCCCCTTGCAAGAGGATTTATATAGTGCCGCAGTCTACAAAACTGTGAAAAGGAAACGAGCGTTAAGGTCCTTGTTCTAATAATTAAGTGAATGGTCGATCCACAGACAGAAAGAAAAGCCAGAATCATGTCATCATATGTTCATCCTTCTGACTCACTGTGAATTGTGATCGAAATAAGAAAAGAAAAGAAAAGAAAAGAAATAATCAACATTCGTTTGATCGGTTATTTTAAGAACCAAAAAAGAAAGCATGATTAAAGATCCAATGTTTCTGCAAGATATCCCTTTCATGGGTCCATTAACATCACTATCATTTCTGAAACCCCCTCCCCCTCCCCTGCTGTTCTTGTTATTTATATATGTATTAACTTTTCTGAAAGAATAAATGTTGTAGGGAGCAAATAGTGTGTAAATAGAAAGAGGAGAACACGGCATCCCCAAAAGAATAAAGAAAGAAGAAGAAAACAAAACAAAGTCAAAAAACAAGGCTTTTCAATTAAATAAATGAAAACGCAGACATAAATTTTTAAAATAAAAAACATGATAGAAAAGGAAGCACCTGGTGGAGGTTTGAAGCCTTATTGGTTGAGGTGGCGGCGGAGCCGGCGGTTTCCTAGAGTGGAGGGAGGAAAGAGAGAGAGCTCAGGTGGGAGAGGTGAGGAATGTCAAACCAAAGTGAACAGAGCTTGACAGATGACTTTATTCTTTTCCAGATTCGCTAACTAAAAGAACTATATTTTTGTGCTGCTTCGCTGTTCATAATTGACAAACTAAAACTAAAGGAATTATATATATATATATATATATATATATATATATATATATATATATATATATATATATATATAAAACTAAGAGTGCTCATTAAAACACGGTGCACTGTGTGTGAATCCTGTGGCTTCACAATCTTTACCGCGTTCCGGTTTTGTTTTTCACGTTTCTTCTCGCGCGGTGGGTGTTCCCGCGCTTTCTTCTCGGCTGCTGAGGCTCCCTGGCGTCTTTTCATCGACTTTTGTCTGGTGCATATTCAGATTGAGGCGGTTTGGCTGGTGCTAGGCGCGCGAGAAGATGTCAGCCGATGGGTAATCACCTGCATCGACTGGGATGGCTTCATTGAAGCTGTCATCTTGGTCTGTGGCGGGCCTTCTCAATTCTATCACTAGAAAGCAAAAAATAAATTGATTTAAAGCTAAGGAATTGATTGTTGCCTTAATTTAATTTTTATTTCGGTTATTGATTTATATGCATGTTTTATATTATGTGGAAACTTGATTATTATAGTAAAATGGAACAATAATTTTATGAACTATTTAAGATGTTCTAACAATCTTAAAACAATTTATTTTTTTAATATATTTGTTATGTGTATATTTGTTATCCATGGAATAAATAATCTATCAAGAACAAATCGATTATGACTATGTTAAATTCCTTGTTGTCTGTTAAAAAAACAATTTAATTTTAAAAATTAGTTAAATTTCAGTAGTTTAATTTTAGTTGGAAAAGTAAAGTGTATATATCTTCTATTAAATTTCATGACTATGTTAAATTTCTTGTCGTTTGTTATCTGTACTTGTTGCATGGTGAAATAATATATGTTAAGTGCAATTCCATTTAACTGGAATTCTTTTGTTTAAGTTGTATATCGACTACTTTAGTTGTTAGAGACATCTCAACAACCATAAACAGTTAGTTTTTTAAAATATATATATATATATATATATATATATATATATATATATATATATATATATAACACAAATAAAAGAGAGATTCAGAACATATATAACATAGTATAAAAAAT
>Ga0325401_1002746_pt1 | contig 15788 bp, 14 predicted proteins | sample PopdelMetagenome_FD_205666 | JGI IMG/M metagenome (GOLD analysis project Ga0325401, IMG submission 205666) | Populus deltoides microbial communities from Bellville, Georgia, United States - Xylem-PdKOR-R2 | ecosystem: Host-associated > Plants > Phyllosphere > Stem > Wood/Secondary xylem | place...
ACAAAACAACTCGGTTTCAAGGCCAGTTAGCTCTTGTCTGTCCCTTTGGTAGAAAACTAAAAACCGTTTCTTCTCTCTCACACATACACTTTGCTCTCCCACGAAGAAAAATCGATTCCTTCTCCCCCCCCCCCCCTCTTCTGTCTCTATTTCTATCTCTATAATATTATATAATATAAATATTTTGATTTCTTTGAACGTGAATCTGTTATTTTCAACAGGTATGCAATTCTGGGTTCTCTTTGATTTTACGTTTTCTTTCATGGGTCCTTTTTCATTTCTCGTAATATTTTGTTTAGTTGTATATCATTTACATTTTTTTTTGTTTTGTGTTTTCACTTGTTTATATATTTATTTTGTGATGGTGGATTGGTACATCTATATTTAGTGTTTTTGTTGCCTTGTTTATTAGCTTTATCTTTATTTTCTTGTGATTTTGTGATTCTATATTTAGTTTTTTTTCAATATTTAATTTTAATTGGATATGGCATTTGTGTTTTCTAATGTCTTGTCATTTGTTTTGCATGTTATTTAATTAAGAGGGTTCTGATTCAATTTTTGGTGTTATTAATGAATGGAGGATCATTTTGGTCCTTCTTTTGTTGTTTGCTCCTATGTACTGAGCCTTATTTGAAGTGAGTATTTCTGGGTTTTCCTTTTCCAGGGATAGAGAAGTGGGGTCTTTGCGATTCAGGCAAGTTAAGATCATCTCCGAGGATTATTTGGTAGTGGGTTCTTGTTGCTATTTGTATATATTAGGATCAGAATTTGAGTCTTTGTTTCTGTTGTTGCTTTTCGGACTCTGGTTCCAAATACTCTTGAGGCCCTTTTTTTTTTTACCATTTTTTGACGAATCTGTTGGAGAATAGATAGTGTTTGTTGCGTTGGCAATTCTTAGAGATGTCGAGTTACGTGGGTGTTCATGTCTCCGATCAATGGCTGCAAAGTCAGTTTATGCAGGTTGAGCTTCGCAGCCTTAAGTCAAAAGTAAGTTGTCTTCTTTGCTTACATGTTTGAACTATGTGTTTCTGTTTAATTTTACTTTCATATTAGGATGCTATGCATGCTTTTCATGATTCTAGCTTAATTTTTCAAATCCTTTGTGCGCTCTAGTTTATATCAATAAAGAATCAGAATGGCAAAGTTACTGTTGGAGATTTGCCGCCTGTGATGATCAAATTAGAAGCTTTTAATTCAATGTTTAATGTGGAGGAGATAACTGGGATATTGGACGGGTTGCATGCTGACTTAAGCAATGAGATTGAATTTGAGGACTTCCTTAAGGTCAGTTCTTTGTTTGTCTAATTTTGGGTTTTATTGGTCCTATCCTCATTCTCTTCCTTTCTTCATCAAGTAAAATTCATATTAGAGTTGTTCAAGCTAGTACTATTGGAGTTTGAATTCCCATATACTGCCTAGAAATTGGAATAAATTAGGAGGCAACATATTCATTCTACTACATGGAATTGGCAGGCATATTTGAATTTACAAGGTCGAGCTACTGCAAAATCAGGGGCTTCTAAGCAGAGTTCATCTTTCCTCAAGGCCACAACTACGACTCTTCTTCACACAATTAGTGAATCTGAGAAAGCATCTTATGTTGCTCACATAAATAGCTATCTCGGGGATGACCCATTTCTGAAGCAGTTTCTTCCAATAGATCCAGCTACAAATGATTTATTCAATCTGGCAAAAGATGGAGTGCTATTATGGTATTTAAACCTGGTTTGCTTGAGTTGCTCTGCTCTGTATGTCCATGAAAGCCAGTATTTGGTGGTGGTGTTGATTTTATCTTGTGGCTTGTGATGCAGTAAGCTCATCAATGTTGCAGTGCCAGGGACAATAGATGAACGTGCCATCAACACGAAACGATTTCTTAATCCATGGGAAAGAAATGAGAACCATACCCTTTGCCTCAATTCTGCAAAAGCTATTGGATGCACGGTGGTCAACATTGGCACACAGGACTTGGTGGAAGGAAGAGTAAGTTTTAGCTAGTTTTGATTATCACATGGTATTTTATGTGTTGTGGTCTAAAGGGGTTTATTTTGTTTGTTCATTTTGCAGCCTCATCTGTTGCTTGGGTTGATTTCTCAGATTATAAAGGTGAGCCTTAGAATTTTTGGTATATTAATTTTGCAGAGAATATGTACTTTATGGATGTGAAAGACCAAGAAGAGGGCTTGTTTACTACAATAACCATGATACATTGAGCATTCTGTTGTAATTGAAAATTTAGAATCTCTTGATAGTGATGTGAATTTGGTATATGACTGCATGTGGAATGGTACAAAAGGATCCATATAGTCAATCACAACTAGTTTGGGATTGAGGCTTGGTTGTTGTTGTCTCTGTAGTAATTGAGTTTTTTCATTATCTTTCCTAATAATCTTCTCATCTGATACTGAGTGCTGTAACATCAGATCCAACTGTTGGCAGACCTTAGCCTTAAGAAGACACCTCAGCTTGTGGAATTGGTGGATGACAACAATGTAATGAAATGTTGATTTAATTTATTTCAAAATTTTGGTCAAAATCTTTTTTTGTAAATTTATAAGCTTTGAAGATCATGGATAATTGCTTCAGTATGATAAATTGTATCTTTCAGGATGTTGAGGAGCTTATGGGATTGGCCCCTGAAAAGGTCTTATTGAAATGGATGAATTTCCATCTGAAAAAAGCAGGCTACGAGAAACCTGTTTTGAATTTTTCTTCTGATTTGAAGGTATAGTCATTTCAGTTGTTTATGTAGTTTCATTTGACCAAGCAAGTTGCAAGGAGCTGTGTATTTATTCATTGATTAAGCTGACATGCGCATTTCTCATCATTTGTTCTTGGGGTTTGAGTTTATAGCTCAATTAGATTATGCTCAAAATCTTAATGACAAGTTTGCAATATATGAACATATGGGAAACTAAAAAATCATAGGTTTTGTTTTGTTTTTATCTAGAAAAGGTATGGATGGTTAAAAAATGATTTGATTCACTGTATCTTCTTATTCAGAACATGTTAAATCTTTTATTGTGTGCTATTGCAGATGTACTTAGCTCCTAACTACTATTCTTCCCTACCCCTGCTCTTTATATCCAGGATTGATTTAATTTACCTTTTTCATTGTCTGATTATACCTTATATACTTGCAATAATGTTTTCTGTCATGTGTAGGATGGAAAGGCTTATGCATACCTGCTTAATGTTCTTGCACCAGAGCACTGCAGTCCATCTACGTTGGATACCAAGGATCCCAAAGAAAGGGCTAAGCTGGTTCTTGATCATGCAGAGCGGATGGATTGCAAACGATATTTAAAACCAGAAGACATTGTTGAAGGATCTCCAAATCTGAATCTTGCATTTGTGGCACAAATATTTCATCAAAGGTGGGAAACAAATATCATGGTAACATTTATTTTATTGTGATGCAAATTTTGTAAAGGGTAGTTTGAAAAAACATCCCAAGGTTTGGATTTACACAAACTAGTTAACTGGCCTAAAAGCTGACCTCTCCCCTGCAGCAACTGAACTTGTGCAAGGGGGTTTCAGTCAAGTTTTAGTTAACCATTGATAATCAGAGGAGGCTTTTGTCAAACTTGGATACTTTTCATAGCACCTGTAACTTTGCAATACCTCAAGGGTTCTGTAATTTACCCTTTTGAGCACGCACCTCTCTTCCATGTTATTTGGTAGTTAAACATTGTAAGATTCCCTTGAAAATTAAGATGGGTTGTGTTTGTGAGTTATGCTGCATAGGTCATATGATATTGATACAAAATGGGTTCTGCCTTCCGGAAGTAAAGTTCAATAGCTCCTTCACTTTTTTTAGAATGCTCACCATATAGAAGTATCAATAACTTCAATATGAAATAATTTGGCATGAAGTTGTAATGATTGGATTAAACAAAAACGCTTTAAATAGAATGGCTCTATGGCCAATTACAGCGAACGTGTTTGGAAGGAAGTTTTTGTTTCAAAAAGGATTATGGAAATGCGAGCATTATCCTGTGCTGAACAGGGAATTATAAAATACAAACTCTTGGTTTGGCGTAACTTTCGTACTGTTTACACATTGTTTAAAACAATCAGCTAGTCTGTTTCTGTTATAAGATATTTAATGGAAGTGTTTTAGTGACAACTGATTATGAATTTCTTGCATTAGTCTTATGTTATCAACTTGGATTTGCCTTGCGTTCCTTCTCCAGATTTTGATAATCAGCTCCTCTGCTGATATCTCTTCTCTTTAGTGAATCTCTTCCTTTAGCACATGGTTTTACTGGCAATTTAGATTCTATAACATCAGAACTCTGGCTTTTTCTAGCAGTCTTTAATCTTGTAATTGAGAGGAACATTTGCAGGAATGGCCTGACTACAGACAGCAAAAAGATTTCCTTTGCTGAGATGATGACTGATGATGTACAAACTTCTAGAGAAGAAAGATGTTTTCGACTATGGATTAACAGTCTTGGAATTGTTACATATGTTAACAATGTATTTGAGGATGTTAGAAATGGGTGAGTTCATTTTTTCTGAGCAACCACCATAATGCAGCAAGTTACTGGTCCAATTACTAGTTGAATATAGTATTAATAGAGCTCAGGAAAATTGCCAACTGGTGGGAGTTTCAATCTTACATTTTTCTTTTTGGTTCAATAGCATTATTGTTTAATGCTGGCATCAAAGCTGTCAATTCACGAACTTGATTTTGAAATAATTGTGTTTGCAGATGGATACTATTGGAAGTGCTTGACAAGGTTTCTCCTGGGTCAGTTAACTGGAAGCATGCATCTAAGCCTCCAATCAAGATGCCATTCAGAAAGGTAGAGAATTGCAATCAAGTGGTACGGATTGGTAGACAACTGAAATTTTCCCTTGTCAATGTAGCTGGAAATGATATTGTACAGGGAAATAAGAAGCTCTTACTTGGTAATTTCCATGATCTAGTTCTTGTTGAATCATTGGGTGTTACAATATCTATAAATTTTCCCTTGTGTGATGTGCTTCTTTTTGTTTTTCGATCTTTCTGGAATTTCTTTTACTTTTAGAAAATGACATGCTGGAAGCAATGCTTGATGAGGTGATATACTTTGAACTGTATGAACATTGGTGATTTTCAAAATCATCTTCAAATAATTGAAAATGATGGTAAGGGATTTGTAAATTAGTCGATTGTGTTGCAAGATCTTGCTTCTTTCTTTTTATCACTTTTAAAAATCATATTGAAGGAGGCACTTATATTCTACAATATGCTCTGCCACATTCAGATTATAATGCACACAAGTCTTTGAAGACATCCTTCCACCATAACTTGGTCTCCGATGTCTTCTAAACATTTGTTTCTAGTTTGCTGTTTTTTTTAGAAATGCAAAATTGAAATTAAAAGCAACATTGACCTGGATATTGTAGTTGCATAGTTCATGTCCTTTTATACTGCCTAGGATTCAGAACTTTCTTTTTTCAGTCTACTTCTGGCAGATAATGCATCTCAATTGGGCCTGCTTTATTTTTTTTCCCTCTCCCTTTGGTGGATAATGCATTTGAAATAGACCTGATAGTAAGTTACTTATGGCATTATTAGACACAAATTTGTTCACCAGGTTCCCTTTTTCTGTCAGAATCCCCTTTTCTCTCCATCCCCTATCCTTAAATGGCTTTGTGCAGTGCTGTGAACATTTTTAAATCTGATTAGATTTGTTTCAGCTTTCTTATGGCAGTTAATGAGATATAACATGCTTCAACTCCTCAAGAACTTGAGATCCCACTCCCAAGGGAAGGAGATAACTGATGCAGATATTCTAAAATGGGCAAACAATAAAATTAAACAAACAGGAAGAACTTCCAAAATTGAGAACTTTAAGGTTAAAGTCTGATTTTGTTTTATTGGACATTTCACCCACCCACACCACTATTTCTTTGTGCTGTTATTCATTATGAAGTTTTACAGGATAAGAGCCTATCATCTGGAATATTCTTCCTTGAGCTTCTCTGTGCTGTCGAGCCAAGGGTGGTTAATTGGAACCTCGTCACCACGGGTGAAAGTGGTATGATGTGTTCTCCTAGCAAGTTCCACAACTTTTTGGGAAGATGAGAAATGAGTTGTTATTGTGGGTTATTTCAGCAAGACTTTCTTGTGCTCACCCTTTTTCTTCCCTTCCTCTGTTGTAAATGTAGATGAAGAGAAGAGATTGAATGCTACATACATTATCAGTGTGACACGAAAACTGGGCTGTTCAATTTTCCTGTTGCCAGAAGACATCATGGAGGTATGCATGCTACAATGAATTTTTTTCTTTCTTTTTAAATTTGTTATTGGATATATGTAAGAGAACTTTTAGATGGAAGCTTCCCACGCTCTCTTTGCAACTTTGGCAAGCCTATTGAGATTTGTGAGTTTGTTATGATCCCAAAATTACGATCGAGTTACAGGACGATTGGTTGTGAGATCTACTTGTTAAGAATGACGTATGCTAGACCTTTTTCCTTATGACCTATTTTGAAAATAAGGGAAGGGCTCGTTTAAGAGAGAACCCAATGGCCTCAATGCAAATAAAAGTCTGAAAATTTTAATTGTCTTTCTCAACATTCTAGCTTACAATATAAAAAAAAAATGTTCAATAACCAACTCCTACAAAGTAGGTACCACTACAACACTATCTAAACTAACAATCATAAAAATAGGAAATAACAATAGAAATTGAAATGAAATATGCGTAAAATCTACAAGCTGGAGCATAATGCATTGCTGGCCAAACTCCCATCTTCAAGCTCCTACTTTTCAGCCACGTCTCTAATATACTTGCCCTTTGGCAAACTTCTTGTCCATGTGGTTGCTCATAACATCACCGCCCCCATTAATACGGCACTTGTCCTCAAGTGCAAAAGAAAGAAAGCGGTTGCAAAGAGAGTGAACATCCTCCCAAGAAGAGTCTGTAGGAGACAACTCATCCCAATGTACTAAAACCTGGTGTTGATTGTTAACTGAACGGGAATCAAGAATTGCTTTCAGAAGAGGGTCAATTCCGCCTTGTGTAAGAACAGGCAAAGAGGGTTCAATAGGAACTGAAGTGCCATGGAAAGGTTGAAGGCAGGACACATGAAAAACAAGGTGTAGTTTGAAGGAGGAGGGAAGGTCTAATTTGTAAGCCATAGAACCCACTTTGGCTAAAATAGTAAAGGGGCCATAATAATGAGGGGAGAGTTTAGTGTACCTTTTGGAAGAGAGGCTAAGTTGGCAGTGAGGCTGAAGTTTAAATAGAACTCGATCGCCTAGTTGGTACTGAACAAGACAATGTTTAGCATCATACCTTGCCTTCATGGAATTTTGAGCCTAAAGTAATCGGTTGCGAAGGTCTTGGAGCACCAAGTCTCTGGTTTTTAATTCTTGATCCATGGCGTCAAGTTTAGTTAAACCAGGACAATAAGACAACATATTGGGAGGAGAGCGGCCATGCACCACTTCGAAGGGAGTAACTTTAAGAGAAGAGTGGTAGCTAGTGTTGTAACAGTACTCCACCCAAGGCAGCCATTGAAACCAATGGCGAGGACGGTCACTTATAAAGCAATGCAGATACATCTCGATAGTGCAATTGACAATCTCTATTTGTCCATCACTTTGCGGGTGATAAGCAGAGCTGAAAGCCAATTTAGTTCCACTCAACCGAAACAATTCAGTCCAAAACAAACTCGTGAACGTTATATCACGATTACTCACAATAGTCGCACGCAAGCCATGAAGTTTGAAAATATTATCAAAGAACAAGTGGGCTACACTCACAACAGTAAATGGATGAGCAAGGGGAAGGAGATGTGCATACTTTGACAAATGGTTTACCACAACCACCAAAACAGATTTCCCTTGAGAGGTAGGCAGGCCCTTAATGAAATCCATAGAGATATCCAACTAGATCTGAAGTGGAACTGGCAAAGGTTGGAGAAGCCCTGCAGGATGCAAGTGTTCATTCTTGTGTTTTTGATAGACAAGACATTGCCGCACAAAAGCTTGGATAGAAGTCTTCATTCCTTGCCAATAGAAATCTTGGGCGACACAATGAAGTGTTTTATGATATCCCTCATGGCCACTATTGTGGACAGCCGAGATAATGGATGGAACAAGAGGAGAATTGTGTAGCAAATAAACTCGTCACTTAAAGAAAAGCAAGCCATCCTTGTACTCTCAAGGCTCAATAGCTTTGCCTTGCTTTATATTTTGCTTCAATAGTTGCAATTGGTCTGAATTTTGAATCTCAAGTGGGGCATGTAGAGTGAAGCAAGACTGGGTTGGTCCTCCAAGCGGCGGGACAAAGCATCTGCCACTTTATTTTGTTTGCCTGCGCGATATTCCACTGCAAAATTAAAACCCATGAGTTTACATAGCCAGTGTTGTTGGGGTGAAGTGATGATGCGCTATTTCAGTAAAAACTTGAGGTTGTAATGGTCTGTCCATGCAAGGAAGTGGCACCCCCACAAATATGCTTGCTAATGTCTGACTGCTTTGGCTAAGCCAATGAGCTCCTTCTCATAAGCCAGAAGATTTTTGTAACGGAATGAAAGAGGTCTGCTGAAATATGTCTCATTCTTGTATCTAAGGCATCACATTCCAAAATGAACAGTGTGGTGAAGTTGGGTAGTGCCAAAATAGGGGTGCATGGCATAGCAATTTTTAATTGCTCAAATCCTTGAGCTGCATCCTCTATCCATCTGAATGAATCCTTGCTTAACATAGCTATAAGAGGACCTGCAATTGTGCCATAATTTTGGACAAACTTCCAGTAATAGTCGGTGAGGCCCAAGAAACCTCGTAAGCCTTTCACAGTACTCAGCTTTGGCCAATCAATCATGGCTGCGATTTTGCTTTTGTCTACTGCAACCCCTTCTCCTGATATAATATGGTCGAGGTATAAGACTTGGTGTTGAGCTATGAAGCACTTAGATCTCTTGAGAAATAATTGATGAGTAGTAAAGATATCAAAGACAAGCCGCAAGTGTGTTAGATGATCTGCCTAGGAGTGACTATAGACAAGAATATCATAAAAAAACAAGAATGGATTTCCGTAGGTACGACCGAAATACCTCATTCATCAAAGCTTGGAAAGTGCTAGGTGCGTTGGTGAGACCGAAAGGCATGACCAAGAACTTGAAGTGGTTGTGGTGGGAAAGGCATAACCAAGAACTTGAAGTGGTTGTGGTGGGTGCGAAATGCTGTCTTCTCCACGTCTCTAGGGTACATTCTGATTTGATGGTACCCTGAGCGCAAATCGAGCTTTGTGAAATATTTTGCGCCGTACAATTCCTCTAAAAGTTCATCAATCACTGTTTGTCCTTGATGGTCTTGGAATTCAAGGCTCTGTATTGCACACAGAATCGCCATATGTGATCGGCTTTAGTGACAAGAAGGACCGGTGATAAATAGGGAGATTGACTAGGTCTGATGATGTCACGCTCCAACATATCTCTACGCTGCCTTTCATTTTTGTCTTTTTGTGCATGGGGGTATTGGTATGGTCGCACCACTACGGGATGTGTTCCTTTCTAGCTCCAAATTGATGTGATAGTCATGAAATCTGGCAGGAGGAAGGCCCTTTGGTTCTTGAAATAGAGAATCAAATTCAGCTAGAAGTTTGTTGAGGTCCATATCTGATTGGGACTCCATTTCTACAGCTTGAAGTTGTGCAATTGGAGTGGGATGTCGGCTTTCAATTCCCTTCAATTCCATAACTCTTCCATTCTGTTTAAACATCATAATTTTTTCTTTGAAATCCCATAGGATGGGGACCCAGCGTCTGAAGCCAATTGACTCTCAATGCAGCATCAACTCCATTTAAAGTTAAAATGTAAAAATCATATATCTTCATGAAGGTCTCAAATTGTCTGTAGGTTAAAGCAATCACCTATAATTTCCTGCTCTGATATCAATTTGTTACGGTCCCAAAACTGTAATCGAGTTACAGGGTGATTGGCTGCGAAATCTACTTATAAAGAATGATGTTTGCTAGATCTTTTTTTTTTATGATCTATTTTGAAAATATGTGAAGGGCTTGTTTAAGAAAGAACTCAACGATCTCAATGCAAATAAAAAATTGAAATTTTTGACTATCTTTCTCATCATTCCAGCTTACAAATTAAAGAAATTGTTCAATAACCAACTCATACAAAGTAGGTATCACTGCTGCACTATCTAAACTAACAATCATAAAAATAGGAAATAACAATAGAAACTGAAATGAAATCTGCAAGCTGGAGCATATTGCATTGCTAGCCAAACTCTCATCTTCAAGCTCCTACTTTTCAGCCACGCCTTTGATGTACTTGCCCTTTGGCAAACTTCTTGTCCATGTGGTTGCTCATAACAGAGGCATATATTGTTATTTCATGAGGAAGAACAGAATTACTTACGTTGCTTTCTTGAACTTGCAGAATCATGATTCACTCCAGCAGTGATGAGGAAAATGCCACTGGCTCTCTTGTTATTCATACTAGTTTTTGATATTATGCCATATTTGTGAACCCAATTCATTTATTTACATGAAGAAACGAGGTCTTTCAATTTGATCATTGCTACTGTGACCTGGTGGCAGGTGAACCAGAAGATGATTCTGACCCTAGCTGCCAGCATAATGTACTGGAGCCTGCAAAAAGCAGTGGAAGATGTGGAATCATCTCCATCCCCTTCTAATGGGATTTGTACAGCTACTCCTGATGCATCCCCAGCTCAATCTGTCAGTGGCGAAGATGAAATATCTTCCTTGGGTGGTGAAGTCTCATACTTGAATATTGATGATGATGACTCTGACACTGCTGTCTCCTCGCAGCTTGAGAACGAGAAATCTCCTACAGTAGAGTGAAACATGAATTGTAGCCTGCAAGATCAGCTTTGGTGAAACTGAATATACAAGTGCAGCTAGTCAACATATCTCCTTTACAGTGAAGCAAATGCGCAGACAATAGGGAAAAGAGCAGAAATTTTGTAAATTGCGAAATACTGTGCAGCTAGTCAACATCTGTGCATGTTCTTTTTTTTATTATTATTATTCGTAAGTAGGCTGTAATTCTTAGATGTATTCTTTTGACTCATTCTCGTAAAATTTTATTTTTTTGGTTCTTGAGATAGGAGTGAGACTCCATACCAAGTATAGGATTTAATTAAAATCACCATATATATAAAGAAGAAAGGTCATTTTCTTTCTTGTTAATATTGGACCTGACACTCTTGGGATTTGAGTTTCCAAAGTTAATCCACTACCATTTTAGTATTCAACTTTCACGTGTTAATGTGCACCATTTGTAGAACTTGGACTATTGAAGAGATGGTACGCATATAGCAGCTTTTATGTATTGCCAAGAAGATTTTCCTACAAAAACTAGTAACATAGTGCCTATTGTCCAGAGCTACGCCGCAAAAAGAATAAATTAGACATTGATAACATGGTTTTTTTTTAAAAAAAAATAGATTTTTATTATTAATTGAATAATATTATTATTTAATATTGGCAAGAAAACACTTTGGATTAACATGGTTCAACTCGAGTTGACTTACAAAAATCAAGTGAATAATCTTAAAAAAAACAAATTGATAAGTTCAATCCTTGATTAACTCAAAGTTGTAAAACAAAATTGGTAAAAATAGCAATTAATTAAAAAAAATCAATGAACTTTGAGTCAACCAAGCAAATATGCGATGAAAGTTATGCACGTCATTGAACTTTGAGTCAACCAACAAATAAATTTTTTATCTCATAAATTATTTTTCATTTAATTACATAATAAAAAAGCGCATAAGAATTTCTTTGTATGAAATATTTTTTTATAAAAAAAATCATGATACAGACCAAGATAACTAAAGTAGATTATTAATAATAAATAATGAAATTGTAATTTTTTTTTAGTTTTGAATTAAGTAAAAAAAATATATCATCAATAACAAAGTGTGAAATTGTATTAATTTTTTTTTTAGAAAACAATTGAGGGGAAATGTATTAAAGAAAAAAAAAATAATTGGTCAGATGCTATAGATTAACCGGTTCATGGACTCAACTACGTTCAATAATTTTTTTATTAGCTTTTTTTATTCAAATATAAAATAACAGAAAAATACGAAAAAGGAGCCTAGGCGCATGTACTTGGACCTTCACAAAAACAACTCATGCGCAAGGACTTCCAGCCCAGCTCATGTGCCTAGGCCCAACAATATATATTTTTATTTTTTAAAGGAGCGGACTTGTCTTTCATTTTTTTTAAAAAAAAAAGAAATACACAAATGACATGTCATCTGTTTTCTATAGAATCCGACAACAGGTTGCTGAAAAAACAAGATCTCAGGTTTTTCGCTAAAAAATTCAAATGATAAACATATCCAGACCTCAAAAAACAGCTCAAAAAAACAAAATCAACCAAAACTCAAAAATATTCTCGTGGTTATATCTACCCAGTCAAGTTAGGAGAAGGAAAAAAATCATCTAGGTAAAACTCTTATTTATTAAATGGAGATCAATGACACTAGTATCGACCATTTTGGTGATTGAATTTTCTATTAATGATGATTTTTTTTTTCTATGTTCGAATTTAACAAGCCTCTCCCTCCTCTCATGAAAAAAATTGAAAATGAGAAAAATAAAGTTTGATATTAAAATTAAATTTCTAACAACTAAAGGGACTGACACCAATATACTAAAAAAAGATGGAAAACTAAAATGAACTTTTTAAATGCAATTTGAAGTTTTCATTTATTTTCTTTATTATTTTTTTTTTTACTTTAGTACTATATCTTTCAATTCAATATTTTATTCAAAAAAAAAAAAGCAATTGGGCACTAATTTGAGCTCAAAAGAGTTCAATTGGGTAAAAAAAAGAAAGTTAAGGATAAAATTAAAATTTAGAAAAAAATAACTATTCCAATTCATAATAATTTGGAAGATAGTGAATAGTGTCATATCAAAAGTAAAATTACCACACTGCTTAGGTTTTTTTTTAATGCATAATCATATAGCATATTTTGAATCATTTAATTGGGTTTCACTAATCTAACAACCTTGTGTCTATTTTTTTTTTTAATGTTCAACTTCAGTCTAAATGGAGTGGCTAAATCATCTCGTTCTTCTTTATCCTGATTCTGCTATCAAAGAGGTGACTTTCCTTCCCCACGAGAAATGTATACCATGTTAAGATAAACAAGACCAAAATAAGCTTAGAAGTAACATCTATGAGATATTTTGTTTTTTTTTAAAAAAAAAATAGCAATATCCAACAATGGTACTTGGAATGCATAGAGAATAACTTTTTTTTCATGACATTCCATTTTTATATAGAATATACATGGTTCATTCTACAACATGAACCGAGTCAAATTTTTCTTAACTTTTAAAAAAAATGTTCAAGCGATGATAATTTGAATTAACCTGGGTTAACTTAACTAACACGTGACATCAAATATTAAATCAAGATAACCCTACATAAAAGAAAGTGAAAAAAATCATAAAGCTCAAAGTCCTATAATCTAATGTCAAATGGTGAAATTGAAAAACAAAATCAATTTAAAAAACAATATCAAAGAAAAAAAATGAGTCAACCTGGTTTAATTTAATTTACCCACCCACGATATGAGATCGGGATAAAAAAATATTTTTTTTATAAAAAAGAGCCTATAATAAAAGACCGAAGTTACATAAAAAACACTAAAAAAACTTGAGTTAGCCTGGGTTAACTCAACTAACATACACCCAAGATAACCCCCACATAAAGAAAAGTAGAAAAATCACAAAACTCAAGGGCTAATAATTTAATGTCAAATGATAAAATTGAAAGAAAAACAATCAATTTCATAAAAAAATCGAGAAAGAAAACCTGAGGTAACCACCCGGGTTAACTTGACTAACCTGCTACCCGGGATATGAGATCAAGATAACCCCACTTAAGGAAAGTGGAATAAATAACGAAACTCAAGGCTCAATAATCCAATGTTTAATGATAAAATTGAAGAAAAAAATCAAGTTTTAATAAAGGACCTAAAAAAACCGAACTTAAATCATACTAATATTCAAAACTAGTGATCTGAGTCATGAGACCGAGATTACCTTTGGAGAAAGGCAAATATGAGAAAAACATAAAGTAAAATTTTCAATCATAAGAAATTAAAAAACAAAAGAAATAGCACCCAAAATAATGGGGATCAAATATGGTATAAAAACTAAATAAAAGAAAATAATTAGGGACTAAATTAAAAAAAAATTAACAAAAATGATAAAAAAAATATCAATTAAAAGAATGAAGACCAAAATTGGATAAGAAATTAAATGAAATAAAATGTTATGGGATAAAATTGAAAAAAAATAAATCAAGAAAAAGATAAGAAAATAGAAATAAAAAAATAAGGATTAAATTGGATACAAAAATTAAATGAAATAGAATGATCAATGAAAAAAAAAAACTTGAAAAGACATTAAAATCAACATAAATAACAATAAAATGTGTCGCACGTATGTGGCGTCGCGACAAATATTGCACTTCATCTAGGTATCTATCTGGCAAATATGAGAAATATGGGGAGATAAGGATTCCTTTTCTTTTATCAGTGGAAGGAGGGAATGAAAGTCGCCACCTAATATTTTGGTTACTAGGAACCCTAACTGGTCTCAGAGATCGGGTACGAGGACTGATTGTGTAAAGGGAAGGTATTAGCACCCCAAATACGCCTTACCTAAGGTAAACTGCATTGTTTGATTGTCTGATAAAAATCTAAGGTGTTATTGTATTTCTAATTGTTGGTCCGTCTATGGTTTAAGAACAGTCTTCCTCAATAAGGAGGTCCTTATCTTATGGGATAAAAAACTTAACCATTCTAATGTCTGTAAAAGAAAAACCTTTTTAATATCAAGAATACGTTTTACGTATAAATTCATAATTTCAGATATTAAAAAAAAACAAAATAATTTTTTTGAAATTTTTAAAATATTGGCCTAGTTCTCGTGACTTTAATAAACTGGTTATTAAAGCTAAAATGCATTTATATATATTGTATGAAAATACGATGTGATTTTTTTTTAATCTTTGAGGGACTTGGTCATATGCATGAAAACAAAATATTTTCTTTTTTTATAATTTTTTTTGCAATGTTTTGACAAAAACCGGGTATTTTAATACTAGATTTGTATCTTTACGGTATGAAAATACAAACCAATATTATGCAAAATAGATAGAAAAATACAAGAGAAAATCATAAAAAAGTTTAGAGAGATTTTTTTGGAATTTTGAAATTAAAAAAAAAACAAAAATGAACAGTGGAGACCACCGAAGAAGAAGAAGAAGAAGAAGAAAAGGAAGTGGAAGGAGACTGACCTGCAATGGAAGCTTGGCTGCGACGAGGAGGTTTGGTCGGTGCAAGCGGTGGTGGCTGCGACAGGAAGAAAGAAGAAGAAGAAAATATGCAGGGGAGAGGACCGATGATTGTTAGGACGGTGGCTGTGTTGGCTTCCTGTGGTGGAAATGGTGGCTGAAAAGCTGACAGTGATGACAGTTGTGGCTATGACGGCGGAGAGAGAAAGTGTGAAGAGATAGACGGTAGAAAAGGAAAATTTTTGTGGAGGAAGGCTAGTTTTCGGCTGAATTTGGACCCAATTATCTCCACCTCATATCTATTTATAGGCGGTGGAAAAGGGACACTTTGTATCTTCTGGTACAAAATCTCAGCCCTTGGTTTGACCCGAAAGCATCCCAACCATTGGCTCAAAGTAGCAATGATGAATTGTCAGTTTTGTGCAGGAAAAATGGTTGGTCGGGTTAGCCACTTTGGGGCTGTGCCACTACCT
>Ga0325401_1002747_pt1 | contig 15781 bp, 8 predicted proteins | sample PopdelMetagenome_FD_205666 | JGI IMG/M metagenome (GOLD analysis project Ga0325401, IMG submission 205666) | Populus deltoides microbial communities from Bellville, Georgia, United States - Xylem-PdKOR-R2 | ecosystem: Host-associated > Plants > Phyllosphere > Stem > Wood/Secondary xylem | place...
CTTACATATTGATCAATTCCTTCTTGCAATCAACTTTGAAAAGAAGATGGCATGTGAGCTTTTAGAAGAATACTTCTTTCCTTATGCATCTTAGTTTTCTTATTTAGTTTATATATCCGCAAGTTATTTGGATTTACTTGTTGTCATGTGATCACCATGTGGCATTTTATTTAGTAATTTGTTTCCAAAAGGATTAGGAGCAGGGCATTTCAGTAGGATAAAAAGGTTGCAGCAGTTATTTTATAAGACAATCTTTTGTTTCTTATCAATCACCTCACATTTTAGAGGTTTCTTTCCAATCCTAAACCCACTACTCTTGTTCCAACTTTAATTTTATTCAGATTTTAGCTATACTTGTAATTGCTGTTATCTGTTGTTTTCCTCTTCCCAACATCCTACCCTGCATCAAAGACAGTCCACATTGGCAATTGAACCTCGAACATCAAAAGGATATCAATAGGCTAAACTGTGCCTGATGTAGCAAAAATCCTAAAGACATGTATTTTACCCACGCAGACCATTCCACTCATCCACATCACTAAGCTTAAAAACATGTAGATATCAGATAACAGAAATCTATCAAACAAGTTCACAATAAGCAATACTAAGCCCAATTCATAGCCAGTAAAGTGAAATTAAGCATCAAGCATTGTGCAGATCAGAAGATAAAGGAAACAAATATGTAAATGCATGTTTCCATCTAACATACAATATATAGGGTTTGTCAAACCAGTGTTGTTGCACACTGGAAGGGGCATTTCTATCATCACCACCATCCAACTTTACCTCATGCATCTTGCATATGATAGCATCCAGACTTGCTTTTATTGGCCACAACAAGGTTTTCAAGGTGTAGTTCGCGAAGAGACAAAATATGTATATGCTACTACACAAAACATGTGTATTATGTGTAATATAATACAGTATGTATGTTTTCTCTTCTGTAGGATACATGAGATATATGTACAGACAGTTGGACTCATGTATGTGTTTATGTATTTATGCATGCATGTACCATCCCAAATTCATATTTTACTTTATTGTTAACATAAGAGAAGTGGCAAAGAGGTTAGAGAACTTACTGGTGATTATTGATTCTGTTTGTGACAAATAATTGAAGAGAAATCCATATGTTTTGAGAGCACTTCTCAGCTCACAGTAACTGGGAAACCACTCGATTCTGATAGGCAGCTTCTCAGTCTGATTAAGCATAGCAAAAGAGCCATAATACTTGAAAGGACTTAATGAAAACACAAAATGAGGTGTCAAGAACTTTGCAACTAACCAATAAAAGTAAAAATCAGGTTCACCTTATCACGAGGCGAAAGAATGTTGCACCAGAAGTCACAGGCAGATGCTCTCAACTCTTCTTTTGATGAATATAACACTAACAAACCAAAGGATGAGCACATAAATAACATCAAATGAAAACAAAATGAACTCTTAGGCACTAACAGATACACTTACTCAAATAGAATGTCCATTTAGCTATTGATTTTTCTATATAGCTATGGGTGTTGACCAATTTTGAGAGCCAACCATTTACTAATAGTCCTTCAAGAAAAGTTTCCACTGCAAGGGCATGTCAAAGAGGAAAGTATAATAGTTAGACAGTTGTGTCAAACTGGTCACAATGAAAAACATAAATTTCATTTTGTGAGTGCACGCATGTGTGAATCAGGAAAAGAGAGGCAGACATGCAGAATTGGTGAGAAAACAACAAGAAATAATTCAAGAAAAGTAGAATATGAATAACCTTTTTCTGTGGTGAGTTCAACCAAAGAGTTGAGCTCGCTGCTCATGAAAGATCGCAAAAGTGAGCAACTTCCAAGCTCAGGCAGTGTAAGAACTGGCGGGGGTTTCTGCAATTCACCCAGAGAATAACAAATTACCATAAATTATAAAAAAAATGAACTCCCATTGAAACCAGTCCAAATACCAAAGCAAACATCAAGTAGCATAGCTATGAGTTCAAATTCATTCATTAGAAGAGGACCTGATTGCCAAAAACACGTACACCCCACGTGGCAATCTCTGCCTCACCACTCAATTCTTGCATCTAAATCAAGGACCAACTTGTCAAATGGCCAAAAGGGAACACATAAAATGGCATTAAAAAGCATTCAAAGATCTACAGCAGAGAAGTCTATCATGCCTGATTGTGGCATTCATTAATTTGTTTTGATAGTAAAGCTTCTTTGTCAAAATCATCCTCATCTGAATCATATTTTTTCTTTGCTTTTGCTCGTTTAGATTCCCTCTCGATCACTTTGCTTTTCTCCTGGTAGTGATCAGTCAAAAGATCATCCAAGCCAATAACTTTCTTGCTGCTTCGTATTGTAAACAAAACAAACAAGTTAAAAAATTTATCAAAAGCAAAACTTGCATTGCAAATTCAACAAAAATTACATCACAAAAGGGGGTGAGATGATATCCTCTACTCAATCGGTGGTCCAAATGCCAAGCAAGTCCTCAAGTTTGTTACATTTTATCAGAAAATATCATCTCTTACTTAATGGGTTCTCAATCTAATTAAAAAATTTCACCTCAAAATTAAAATAATAAGAAAGCAAAAAAGGGTTCGCTTCACAAAAAACTGGTTCTAAAAGAAAAGAAACAAAGTCCATGAAATCATGAGCAGTATTATCAATCAAGACAATACACAATAATCACATAACCAACAGCAATGCTCAAAAACAGCAAAACTAGAAAACTGAACTAGTTGATACCCAGATCAAACTTTCCAACAAGAGTAGGTGTACAAAAGCAAAACAAGATAAGTGATTTGGGGGGGGACACAGACCTTTTCTTGACAATAACAGGAGAATTGAGAAGTGGGTCTTCAAATTCAAAGTCAAGAGGAGCATCCATGTTCCAGATTCTCTCTCTCTCTCTCAAACTCCAACACCCTTTCTCTCTATAGAGACTATATTATATGTTTGGAGCCAAAATTTTTAGAAGAGAGGCGCCAGACTGAAAGCGGCTTTCAAAATGTCTTCATGGTTCGTCACTTGTAGAAAACCGGGGTCAGATTACTCGACGCCTTCAACTCCTAAATTACAAAACCCGGCCTGGCCAGGCTTAGGTTGCTTGATTGGTCAATCAAAACCACATTGTTATTTCAGATATAAAATAAAAGTTTATTATCTCTTACCGATTGGCTAATATCAATTATTTGGATATTATAAATCAAAATATGTATATTAATTGAAGGCTATTGTGTTGGATGAGTTGACTAAACATACTTGATTGTGGTATTTATGTAATTTTTCATGTGCATGATTATTCATTTTATTTATAAAAAAAACTATTTTTTGTTTTAAAGGTTTTCATTTTTTTATATATATAAAATTTAATTTTTCCTAGAGATTTTTTTGGGATTCTATTTAAAAAAAAATAGAAAACATAAATATACAAGTTTGAAAAACTTTTAAAAAAATTCTCAAACTTAAATAAATAAAAATTAGTCAATATTTTATTTTTAAAATTAAAAAAAAACTAGTAAGCATAAATAAATGAAATATTATTAAAAATATTTAATTAATTTTTTATTTTCTAAATATTTAATTTAAAAATATTGTTCATTCTAAGCTAAGTCTTGCTCTAGATGGAGTCAGACGTTAATCTAGGCCCCGTTTGTTTGGAGGAAAGTAGTTTTTTTTTAAAAAATGGTTTTCTTGAAAAGTAAATTCCAAGAAATTAAATTATTTTTTGATATTTGGTAGTGTCATGGAAAGTAAGTTGGAAAACACTTTTCAGTATTTGGTTATGTTATGAAAAATGAGCTGGAAAATAGCTTATTAATGTTTTATTTTTTTTCAAGTTTATTAAATAATAAGAAACAAATCTTACAAATTAAAGGTTGGATGAAAATAAAATTAAAAAAAATCTAATTTCATAAATTATTTTAAATAAAATAAATAATAATCAAAATAATAAATATCAAATCTGACAAATAAAAAAATTGAAAGATGGTGAAATTAAAATAATAATAATTATAATTTTATAAATTATTTTAAATAAAATAAGTAACAATCAAAAGAATGAGGACCAAATTTGATAGATAAAAAATTTCAATTTAAAAAATGATAAGAGAAAATTAAATAAAATGATAAAAATAAGGACCAAAGTTAATATAAAAATGAAATTAAATCAAAATTTAAGGGATAAATTTGAAAAAAAAGGATTCAAATAAAATATATAGCAATCAAAAGTTTGAGGACCAAATTTGACATAATCAGCAAATAATATGATATTTTTAAATTTTTTATAATTTCTGGAAAGTGTTTTCCGTCTAAAATAAAAGAAAAATATTTTCCTAAAAATCAAGCCAAATTTTTCTTTGACAGGAAAGTGTTTTCCGTTGACCAACTTTCTTAATGATAAACAAACACATGAAAGTTTGGAAAGTGGTTTTCCGGAAACTACTTTCTAGGAAACAAATGCACCCCTAATTGGTACTTAAACTTATGCCAAATAAAGAAAAATGATATGAATTAATACATAAAAGTTTATAAAACTACTTTATTAATTTTAGAAACAAATTAAGCGAGATAAAATATAACTTTAAATATATTTTATGCAAAAATGAAGAGTGAATGATTGAAAAATAAAAATAATTAAGATATTACAATTGGTGAACCAAAACAAAAAAGAGTGAATTATTTATATTAAGAAATATAAATTGAGTCAATTGGACATAAAAAAATGTTTCGAGCTTGAAAGCTTGATTCGCTTATAAATGAAAGTTGGATCCTTTATTTGATGATTGCTAAGCTTTGAATTTTTAAATGTTTTTATCTACTAATTTTAGGTTGTGTAGACAAGAGAAAGAGCAACAATTGTTTTTGTTTTCATATGTCATTTCAAAAACTACAAAATGAAACCTAACATAAGTGGTAAGAATGAAAAGATAAAGGGTAAACTATCTAAAACCTCCTATACGTTCGTGACAATCATGTTTTGCATTATCACTCTTCATAAATTATAAATAACATTCTTAACTAACTCATTTATTATTAACATCATCAAAAAATTAAGAATATCAAAATACTCATATAAAATAATTATCTAAACACATAATACTCACCCCTATTTCTCTCCTTCTTGCTCTCTTTATCTATCTCTATTTCTCCACCCAATTGAAACCTAAAATAACCATTTAAACATATAATACTCACTTTTCTTTGTCTCTCTCTCTCTCTCCATCTTGCTCATTTTGTCTATTTTTGTTTCTCCACCCAATTGAAACCTAAATTGAACTCATCACTCCTTTAGTAAATTAATATTTCATCATCATCTCCTATAACAAATCAACCCTTCACTATCATCATCCTTTCTAAATTCAACCTACCATTACAACCATCTAACTTGTAGTCCAACACCCACCAAAGCATCATAGCTTTTATCTCCACCAAACTCACCCTCCACCACCACCATCTCTCCAAACTAAATCCATTATTATAATCACTTAGCTTGTAATCCAGCACCCATCAAGCCATTATATCCATGATCTTCTCCATCAAATTGACCCTTTACCATTACCATCATTTTCAAATTGAACTTGTCACCACAACCAACTAACTCATGCCCACCATAACCATTATCAAATATTAAAACTGAACCAAACATACTCAACCACCTATGTTAGGGACATGAATATCAATGGTGATAACATCAACATGGTTTGCCATCAATCTGACTCTTTATTCCCTCTTTTCTATTTCTCATATCATATATGTTCTCACTCTTCTCATTATCCTTTCATATACAAACATTAATAAAGGGTTGGCTTATATTTTAGTCTAGTTGATGTTTTTTTACCACCAATTTGATAATATGTATATGAGAAATCTGCTTCTAGGCATGTCAATTTGTCAAAGGATATTTTTTATTGTCTCATATTTTTTTCCTTTTTAATATACTAGTTTTTTTATTTCCAAATGTTATAAAGCTTGATATGGGGGGGGGGATTGAAGATCCACCTCTATAAAAACTCAAGAATTTTAATGGACAAGATGGTGATTTGTAATGATGGTTTTAGTACTGGTAGAGGTTGATGGTGTTTGTAAGAAAGGTGAAAATTGGTTTGTTGATTGGTTTTTTTTTTAAGAATGGTAGCAAACGTGGGTCTCTTTTGTTATTGTTGAAATTTAAAGGCTTAATTTTAATGAGGGATATTGTAGTTTGTGGTTGATGGTTTGAGAGGAAAGTAATAGATAGTATAGTTTTGTAGTTATAGTTTTGGTACTAGTGGAGGTTGATGATGTTTGAAAGAAAAATAATAATTGGTCCAATTTTGTAATGGTGGTTTTGGTGTGGTGGAGGTTAATGATGTCTGAGAAAAAGGTAATAGTTAGTTTGTGATCGGTTTGTATTTTAGAGGATGGTGGTTAGCATAAGTCTGTTTTGTTAGTTTTGTTATATTCCGGTCAAAATAGCTAGTATACCTCATATCATTTCAAAAAATAAAACAAAGTGGAACAAATTTCATCTCCCTCGGGAACTCAAGTCATTCCAAAGTGGAACAAGTTTCAAGTTTAGTTCGTTCATTCTGTTCCGAATAAAATAAGTTATATGGAGCATAAAATTTTAGAATTTATAAAACTCATTGACTTGTCGGCATATAGCAATCTGGTGTATCATTTTGCATTAGTGATATATTATTCCATAGAGTATGTAAATTCAATACCTCTTCAACTTAAATAGTTGATTTTGAAAGATAATGAAAGGTACAATAAGAAACCCTTATTATTGTCATCAGAAGTTATTTCATTCAATGTTTTGCAGCTTCAATTATGAATAACAACAAAAAAAATGCCAACATCTATTGTCCAATGCTTAATTCATTTAACATCATATCAGATAAACAAAAAGCTGAGTTAAAAGATAAGAATGAGAAAAACAAAAGGTATTTATTATGAATTATACCAGAAATATTTCATGATTATTATTGATTTATGGTTGGTATATATTGCAAGTACAAAAATATCCTTCAAATTACAAATAAAATGACAAATTGTCCATATATGCAATTATCAAGCACTTCATTCATTATATAACAAATTTGGAACAATGGAATATTCATACATATTTGTATACAAATTAAAAAGGATTTGGTCTTTATTCGTTACAATTTGAGGATTCAACAAAGGTAAAATATTAATATTGTCATATTAATAGTAATATTAAAAATGATTATTACTACATCCATTAAAATTTGAATTATTTTTTTAAATAAATTTATCACTAATATATATGGTTTATATTCATATTGTTATTGTTTTCTTTCATGTTTGTACTTTACAGGAATCTGAACAAAAAAATGTATGCTTTAGATCTTATTATCCTCGACAACATTGACTTATTAAATGAGTAGATTTTTGAAGAATCTAGTGTTCTTAATATACAAGACTTAAAATGGTAAACTATTAAAGTACCTTTGTCTACCTTGACTTTGAGGATGAAGATATCCATTTTGATGACGAAGATGAGCTTAGTGAAAATGATCATATATTGAAATATCTAGTTGATGACTTTTTCTACATAACACCACAAGATCAAAATCTTTATCTATATGTTAATGATGTAGATGATGTTTGATTTATGTTTTCTTTGTATTAAAACCTTTTACTTTCTTAATATTTTGGCATGTTGTTTGTGTTGAATTACTTTAAGTTTAAGTTCTTTTTAGTCTTGATCATTTAGGAATGCTTTAAATTTTGAAATCATGTTTAGATGCTTGACATTGTGTTTGTATTGCATAATTTAAAGTTAATTTATCTATGGATTTGAATTGAAATCATTTATGTTGAATTAATATTTTAAATTATATATATTATATGTATAGTACACGACCCATAAATGAAACGTCAAAATGTTTTAAAACTAAAATTTATCCTTCCAATAAAAAAAACAAAACACCAACCAAAATGAAATTGGCAATCTTGATTATAACCAGGAAAAAGCTTATCTGATATAAAAATAATTATCCTACAATTCTATAAACTCATCCTAAAAAATATTTCTTGATAAATGGATATTCTTCAAAGATCATCAAAATATGACATTCACACTTATTGAGATCAAGCATGAATCTTATAATCATGTAGTTGTTGTTGTCTTATTCCATAGTCACAAACCCAGTGACAAACTCCACAACCACTTTCTTATACCATGGTTGATTGATGTTGGTTAAAGAGAGAGAGAGAGAGAGAGATAAGTTAATTTGGAGACATTAGTTGATTTTGAGTTTGATGGTTGTTAGATTTTAAAAGGTGAAAAGTTAATTTTAAAGAATATGAGTTGATTTTGGGGATTAAAGGTAATGTGAAATGTGAAATTAGTTGATTGACAATTAGTTTTTTGTAATGGTGAAAACTATTTGAATATGTTTTAAAATTGAATGAGAGTTTTTAAAATCTAATTACTTTATTATTTTATTATATTTTTCTGGTAATTCTATATGGATAGTTCAAGTATTAATATTAAAACTAATGTGTTCATTAGTTATTTCTAAATCAACTTAAGTCAAAAGATTATTAAATAACTTCTCCTACCAAAGAAACTAATAAAATCATTTTCATAGATTTTTAAATAGAAAAAACTTTAAATTTAACATAGGCCTTTCAATGTTTGGTGCAATAAGCCTTGAAGAATTTATTTTTAAGTTGGGCTGGACTTATGGCTATATAAGTCCACTACTAAAATATAGGACCCTCTAATGTCTAGGTTGGAGAATGTGTAGGAGGAAAATAACTTATAGCAAATGAAATGAGAATGAATAAGGATATTTGATGTGATTGTTATGTGTATTTATCATGTTGTGTAAACCCCTGGCTAGAATTTTTCTAAGTTAATGAAATATGAAAAATTTACCTGATAGCAAAGTGGGTTAAATTAAATTTTTTTAAAAAATAAACAAGATAAAAATAGTGAAATTAATAAAATGAAAAAGGAAGTATAGGACTAAATTATTATAAAGGAAAATTTTGTGGGGATAAAGGGAACATGTATGATCAAGAGGGGTCAATGTACAAATAACAAAAGATTAAGGGTTAATGTACAAATGATAAAAAAAAATGAGGGTCAAAGTGAAATTAATAAGAAGATGACACTATAAATACCTTTTCATTCTTTCTCTCTTTTGCCATGGACTTGCAAGAACAAGAAAGGGGTTAGGGTTCTTCGATTTCTTCTTCTCATTTCTTAATAAAATATTCACCTAAAGGATAACTTAGAGTGATTAAAAAAGTCAATAAGTGATCAAAAAGAGATATTTGGGTGGTCTAGAGAGTTTAGAAAGAAGTTAGAGAAAAGACACATTGATGACATAAAATTTCGATAGCAATATCTTTGTTATCCACTGTTGGATTAGACTGCCTTCTGGGTATGTTGTTCATCTCAATGTCCTATACATTTTCAGCGAAGAGATTTTCAATATTAGTCTCTGTTGGAGAGATATCGCTGGAGGAAACACCCTTTTGAACAGTCTCATTCGCCGACTGTTTTCTCCTCCTTCCATTGTTGGATTGGGCTGGAATTTGGATATGTTATTCATCTAGATGTGATCTGAAATTCAAACTATGGAGATCAGAAAAAAAAAAAAGTCTAGATAGAAATTATTCTTCTTGAACCGTAGGTCTGTAATTTTTAGGTCAATTAGGTTAAACCCCATTTTCTGGTAATTTAATTGTTGGCTAAAGATGATATTTGAATATGTTATACTTATTATAATAATATACAATTTGATTGTTGGGATTGTGTTGAATATTATTCTTTTATTAGTTGTTGTTGTTTGAAATAGCTGCTAGAAAACTAATTCTGTGTAAACAAAAAACAAGCTAATCGTTTTGAGAAATAGCTAGACCGATTTAAAAAATGATCAAACAGTTTTTCAAAAAAGTGAGATTGATTTGGCTACTGCCTAATTTTGACCTAATTATATGTTTTGGTTTTTTCTTAGTTTTCTTTTATTCTTTTAGGGCGGTTACAAATAGAATTTGAAATGTTATTCTTCATAAAAGTTGTAGGTGTGGATGTTACCTTTCAAATGAAAGTAACCTTGCTTAATATGGAGTTGTATAACTTCAGATATGATCCAAAAACTGAGTGAAGGTCTCAACCAAAAAAAATCTAGACATGTTTCGTATGTTATTGTGATTGTTTAATTTGAACCTTAAAGATGTATAATTTGGGGTTAAATTCTCTATAAAGGTTGTAGGTATAAGTGTTATCTTTCAAATATAATTAGTATTGATTCAATTAGAGCTACATAACTCCAAATATGACTTAAAAACTGAAGGGATGTCAAAATTAATATTGTTGGACAAATTTCATTAAGTATGATAACATGTAAATTTAGGTATGTTAAGGGCATAAATGGTTTCCTGTCCTTCAATAAAGTTGTAGATTAGTGTTTTATCTTTTAAAATAATCAAGCTATGTTCAAAACCGAGGTCTATAACTCTACTTATAAATAAAATATGAAACAGTGCTTATAAGTAATAAAATGGGGATAGAAAATGTACTGAGGAAATTAGTTGAAGGAGAATGAATTTATAGTATTGGACTTTTGTGAATTAAATTTCAATGATATAAGAATTTACATTATAGTAAAGTCATGAAGTGATACTTATGATACCTCTTAATTCAAAATAAGAGAGGTGTCTGAAGCAGGTTTATCTATAGTTAGGAAGGGCTCAATCAAAAAAAGAAGCAGGTAGATGCTCGATATCTTATTAATTTTGTTCTATTTAGAATTGTTAAAACATCATAGTTAGATTTTTATTCAATTGTATTATCATTTGATATGAGATTGTTGTCGTACTATGAGCTATATGACTAGTTCTTGGTTTAAGAACCAATGCCCTGTTCTAGGTTAGATGTCTAGTTCTTTGTTTAAGAACTAGTGTCATGTTTTGGGCTATAAAACTAGATATCCTAAAGAGAATCAATGTCCTATTTCTAGGCAGTAAGGAGCTTACTTGAATGAGGGCCTATTACTCGGGTCCAAGTCAAGGTAATTGTTTTAATTAATATGAAGAAAAGATAAATAGGAATTAATTTAATCGTTAACTTAATTCTCAGTGGATGTGTATACTTTAAGTTATTCTATAAATTCATTATATTGCATTGAAAAACTTTACAGCATATTAATTAATTAATAATATAAAAAATAACTCTAAAAATTGTAATATTCGTGAGAGAATAAACAATAATTGCATGTATTTATAGAGGACATTACAATTATAGTGATGGTGACTAAGGTTTTGTGATGAAACTTAGTACCGTGATGATGATGACTAAGGGTATGTGATGAAACTTAGCACTGTGATTATCGCACCTAACATCGCGGCGACTCTAAAAATTATCTTGATGTATGAAAAAAAAACAGATTTTTAGCGTATTGTTCTTTTAGAGGAAATGTCTTGTTTGGGGAGTTGTCATCTAATATTATGGTCACTAGGAACCCTAACTGGTTAACAGAGATTCTATAGTTCGGGACTAGTTACGTAAAAGGAAAAATATTATCACCCCTTAAACGTTCTGCCTAAGGCAAACTGCATTGCTGTTTTTGTCTTAAATTGCTAAATTTTTTATTGGTTTACGTTCTGATGATTTATTCACAATATTCCTGACTCTGACGTCAGTGAATATTCAACTACGGATAATTCTAACTCTGGCGTTGGTAACTATTACATAGCTATAAAATAAATTTAGATTAATATTTTTTTTTATTCCTGACTCTAACGCTAGTGAATAAACAAATAAACTAAATTCATTTTATTACCCATTCACATATTTTTCTATTTCTTATGTAGTTAAATAAAAAAACAAAAAAAAACAATTAAATCAATGTTTTTATTCCTGACTCTGGCGTCAGTGAATAAATAAATAAATAAAAATTTATTTTTCATACATGCACATATATTTTTTTTCTTGCTAAATAAAATAAAATATAACGAATAAAAATAATATAAACTTAAACCAGTATTTTACTCCCGACTCTAGCGTTAGTGAATAAACCAGTAAATTTATATTATTTTTATTCATGCATACACATATTTTTCTATTTTTTTATTTCTTCTATTTTTTATTTATTTTTATTTTTTTCTATTTTTTATTATTTTTGGGGCTAGACTCAGCTTAGCCCACATGGGCTGGGCTAGACCCAGCCCGGTCACTGGCCCAGGCTAGTGACTCGGCTGCGCCCCAGCACGCATGAACCAGCTTCATGCGTGCATGGCGCTGTGCGAAGGTAATTAATTACCTTCGCACAATGCCAAATACACTGAAACTAAAAGAAGAAAACGAAGAAACAGAGGAAGTCTACCTTGCTGCAGATTGCCTCGCCGGAGTGTAGGTGTCTCGGGTGAAGATCGGTGATGGCGTCTGTCGATAGGAAACTGGAACTCCTCCTTCTACCTCTTCCTACCTCTTCCTTCTTGCCTTCTTGTTTATTCTATCCTCGTTCTAAAAAAAAAAAAAAAGAATCTCCTCGTGCTCTGTTTTTCAAAGTCTCTCTACTCTCTCTCGGTCTGTTTCAGTTTTTGTTGTTTTAGGTTGGTATTGGTGAGGGAAAGGTTCACTTCTGGTTTGGGGTTTAACCAAAAAACTTAGGAGTCCCTCTGGTTTATTTGTATATGTTTTGTTTCCTCTCTCTCTCTAACCAACCTTTGTTCTTCGGTGCTCCTCGGTTTATATAGAGCTCGGTGGGTTGGTAACAGGCGGTAGGCTGAGGATCGGCCACCATTAAGGCGCCCATAACTGAAGCCAACGGACGATGATTACTGCTGCAACGTTTCTCCCTCTATTACTGTAGAAAACGGTCACTGGCTTAAAGGAGAAGAAGATGAACAGCGTCTTCAAAACGGCATCGTTTGGAGATAAAAGACTGTCGTTTTATGTTTTGACCCATGCAGTTTTGAAAGTCTTGGAATTAAGCCCCCGGTTTGAACTATAATTGGCCCCCTGCATTTGCGCGCAATTTTCAATGTAGTCCTTGGATTTTAATTTCGCAATTTGGACCCCAAACGTTAATATTTCTTGAATTAAGTCCCTGAATAATTTAATCCCAAGCTCAATTAAGTCTAAAACTTGTCAATTCTCCAATTAAACCCTTGATTGGATTAATTAAATTAATTCCAAGTTTAATTAGTTTCAAAACTTATCAATTCTCCAATTAAACTCTTGATTGGATTAATTAAATTAATTTCAAGCTTAATTAAGTCTCAAAACTTATCAATGCTCCAATTAAACTCTTGATTTGATTAATTAAGGAAGTCAAAAATTTAATTAAATCTTTAAACTTTCAATCATGTTGCCCTTAACCCAAATTTTAATTCATTTTTTATTTATTTTATTTTTATTTATTTATTTTTTTCATCATCATTATTATATATTTTTTCGTCATTTTTCTTTTTTATCATTTTCCAGTAAACAAAATAATAATAATAATTAAAATAAAATGGTCAAAATTGGGTTATGACGGTGATGATGATGACTAAGGTGATATGTGAATGATACTTAGTGACTGTAGTGTCGATAACTAAGGTGGTATGTGAATAATACTTGGCAATTAAGGTAACAATAACCAAGGTGTTCCTATGGATCTGATACTTAGTCAGCAAGGGATGGTAACTAAGGATAGTGGATGTTGGTAGATTTGATCCCCGAAATGATACTTAGTGATCGTAGTGTCGGTAACTAAGATGATATGCAAATAATATTTGGCAATTAAGGTAACGATGACTAAGGTGTTCCTATGGATCTGATACTTAGTCACCAATGAATGATAACTAAGGATAATGGATGTTGGTATACTTAGTCCCTGAAGGTGGGTAAGTAAGGTCACGATTTAAATGATTATGTAGTCACCGATGATGATTAAAGCAAGCTTGTTGTGTTGATTCTTAGTTGATGTGGTAAGGGTAACTAAGGGTATGGTATGTTTGGACACTTAGTACCAAATAAGGGTGACTAAGGTTACAGTGAAAATGAGTGTGAAGTTACCATAAAGTTGATGGCTTTGATGGAGACAATGATATTGATGACATCAGTACGTAATTGTTGAAATATCAATCATAAAAGAGATAAATTATTAGTTGTTAAATCAACATTGATATTTTAAATTGTCGAGGATACTGATGATTAATGAAATCAATTATGGATTGTTGAGGATGCCAATGATGAAGGAAATTAATTATGGATTATAGAGAATATGAATGATTAAGGAAATAAATTATGAATTATCGAGAATAACAATGGTTAATGAAATATCTACGAATAAGAGGATGATTTGTGACCAGGAAGGAATTGATGTTTTATGTTGGGAAATAGACTTATGATTTTCCTTATAAAAAAATAAGGAATGGATAACAACTATTAAGTGGGAATAGTTAACAACTATTAAGTGGGAATAGTTATATATGGGATCAATATTGGAATGATTATACTTCATTGACTTATCTAAAAAATGACAATGGTGATATTCTTATATTAGCCGATTTTGTGTTAGAATTAAATGATATGATTAATGATGTCATCTTATAACTTTCTTTACTTACTTGACTATTATTTATTAATTGTTCTAATCACATTGCCGGTATGTCTTTAAATCACCTTATATTCCATGTAAATTTTTATATGTAAACTTATTCTCGATTAGTATTAGGTTTCTATAATAGCTTTCCTTACATGTATGAACTTAGTTATGTATGGATTAAATAAGTTGTGTCCATGTACTAGAATGAGATATCATGAAATGAATAATGGATGAACTAAACATATATGTTCGGATAAGTATGCAAGAAAAAAAAATTACACTAAAAACTCTCAATGTATTACAAAAATGGATGTAGAAAATTAGGGTCATTATACATTATTTATATTCTTAATACCTAATTATGTTAGGTATTTACACGCCACAAGTCATATGAGATCGCTTTGTATTGAGTAGAGTTGTAATCATATCAGATAAAGTAATCAAGGAGAATAATTATTTATAGCGTTAAACACTCTTAATTTATGAAAGAAGGATTCCAAGTACGTATTGTAGTGATAATTTATATGCACACACTCATAGCATGTAAAATGAAAAATACTGGCGGGTGGTTTTCGAGACATAAGCATGCTTGTCTATCAATATTTTCTCTTTCATTTTTTTTCTTTTCTTATCTCCGATGGTTGTATTTTTTTTTTTTTGGTATTATTTGGTTCATCTCAAGGTCGGCCCGAAAAAGTTAATTTATAATTAAGTCAATCTGAAAACGCTATAATCTGCAATGATTTTGAAAAAAAATGAGTATTGTTGTTATTAAATTAAATAAAGAGTATGAGGTTGATTCAGTGAGTGAACGAGAGTGACACACTTGTGTTCAGTAAAATGTATTATAATAAGATTAAGACAAATCTTTGACCTAATTTGCTGGCATGATATCTACAGCTAATTAATTTAGTTTTTTTTTAGTTTAACATGGGTGTATGGATTTGCTTGTGCGTACCTCGACTAATTTCACGGGCCCTGAAGTTAACGACCATGTAAGCTTTCAGTGATCATCATATAAGCAACCACAGGGCTCGAACCTGAGACTACAAAGAAAGCAAACCTCTTGACCCCAAGCTCTTACCAGTAGGCTTTTTTTTAAATGGCGGCAAAGACAGATGTTGTGGTTTCTTTTTTCCTTCCGGAGTAATGGGTCTTCTTCTTTTTTATTAATGTTAAAAATAATACTTTATAGAAATTCCGGTTTAAATTCAAAATATAAATAAAATAAAATAA
>Ga0325401_1002751_pt1 | contig 15773 bp, 3 predicted proteins | sample PopdelMetagenome_FD_205666 | JGI IMG/M metagenome (GOLD analysis project Ga0325401, IMG submission 205666) | Populus deltoides microbial communities from Bellville, Georgia, United States - Xylem-PdKOR-R2 | ecosystem: Host-associated > Plants > Phyllosphere > Stem > Wood/Secondary xylem | place...
CTCTAAAACCAGACAAGGATTAAGCCATCCATCCTTATCTTCTATTTGCCATACTGGAGCTTCAAATTAACCATGTGTCAAACATGCTCATGAATTGCAGCCACCTCTAGACTATATATTGGACAAATTAAGGGTCACCAGTAGTGATTAGAAAATAACCAAATCAAGTGTTAGCTGAACTAATTAATTTCTAGATTTGTTTATTAATTTGAGTTTTATAAAACTCAGGATTATTGAAAGTTTGTATAATTATTAACTTCAAGATTCGTGAAATTAATCGAGATACGCGCAAACTAACCGGACATCCATGTTAATAAAAAAAATAACTAAATTAACCGGTGAAGATGGCAAGTCACACCAACATGCCAAATCTTTAAATCTTGTAACCAGTAAGCTTAATTATAAAAGGTTATTAATCTAATTCAATTTGTAAGCAATCCCTTTGTTTTATCACTGTGAACTGAAATATGAAACATCCATCGCAATCACTCTCAAGTTGAAATTAACTTCTTCTCCTTTGTTTGTATAACTAATTGGTCCTTTTTCAAGGAAAATTGCTGGAATAAGCATATGGTATTTGCATATTTGATTTGCTTGACTATGGCATGATCTACATATAAAATACATCTTCCCATAAATAATAGCAATAGGATCCATGCACTCGGTCAACGTTGTTGTTCTTACTCGTCTTCTCTCTGGGATCCTTCTTTAATTTATGGTCTTTGTTTTTGGGGAGTGGCAACGGCCAGTTCTCTTGAGTGAATGGCTAGACGAGGAGGGAATCCTGGAAGTTGCGAATCTCTGCTGCATGGCTTTCAAAGGTTGATTCCCAGGCTGGTTCATCAACACTTGGCCTCAGACAGCAGAGATTCGGCCCAAATAATGTGCCAAATGCCAAGGCCAAGTATAAAGACGCGTGCGTGCCTTCAATAACAGAAGATGAAATTTCTTACGCCACAAGGCTAGCTAGAATCTTTCCTTTTTTCTTCTCTTGAACCTTTTGTATCCCATCCTTTTTAATATTTTAGATGGCCTTCAGTGGTTGCTATGTGATGCTATATTTGTACAAGTTCAATATATTGGCGTAAGCCTCGCTATAAAATTGCCTTTGTTCTTCATACGCTCTTCGACAACTTTGGGTACATTGCCTTGCGCTCAGGCAATTTTCAGTACTCATTTGTAAGATTCTTTCTGGTCCCGTACGCGTTTAATTTTTCCTGGGAAAAGTGGTTGCAGGAGGGAAAAAATAAAACATACAGTGTGAATCCAAGAATGAAGAAACCAATGAAAAACACGTTCTCTTCATGGAATTGGTAATTGGGAGGTTGTGTGGCTCTGCCATTGTAATTAAAAGGTTCAGGTTTAGTTGGAGGACAACTGCTTTTATAATGTGCAGCCCAAAATCATCTGTAGATAAGTAAGCACAGTAGAAACTTACTCATAGACATAATCGAAGTACAGATTCATAATTGTCTTCATCATTACATGCCGCAAATCGCACATAGTATGCGATGATAATCTCCAGTTGGGGTCTTGGAGAAATCTCACCATGCACAAAGGGGATAAACAAACAGAAGGAAAAACTTTAAAACCTGTCCGATAGCTAGCATATCAGGCTTATATCTTTCTCACAGTTGCCACCACTTTCGTTTCTCCATTTTCTTGAGAAATTCATTTGCCAATGATGCATAGTCTTCTGATCTACCTTCCAGCTCTTCAGTGTCATTGCTGATTTTCTTATATAAATATAAAACATTTAGCAGTTGGTCAAGATAGGCCTTTCGTGTATATAACAATTTAGAAAGCAATGCATGGTAAATTGTCTAGGAACATATGAAGGCTGAAGAAATCCAAAAATAGCCAATTTGACTTGGGGCATCTGGAGAAAGTTTGATCAAAGAAAATACGATAAAAATGAAACGTGAGGAAATTCAATTGTGAAAATTAAAGGTATTTTCTCTTCTTTTTTTTGGTTAAAATCTTACCTCCAGCTTCTCCTGCCTTTGGACCCGCTTGTTTCGTGCACTAGCAGCCGGAGAAGAGGCGTCCTAAAATCATTTACCAAACCAAAAAAACACAATCAATTCAAACTATTGATGTTGGCCTTACCAATGAAAGAAGAGTTCGTCAAAATAAACCAACATGCAACGTTACCTTGGATTTTCTGTACTTAGCTACGATTTCCTTAAGGTTCCTACTACTTCTGGGCTTTGTTTCTCCACCAGAACCTAGTAAAATCTCCCTGTCCGTTCTCTTCTCTGCAATGCAAAATTAGAGGTGAATTGTTCAATAATCCATGCAAGCAAACGCACAAGAAACTCAGATTTACCTCTCGCTTTATTTTGAACTTCGTTGGATGATTTGGTTGCCATGAGCAAGTTCATGTGTTTCCGTATCAGTTACGATAAAGGAAACACTTGAACTGAGAGAGAATGATGAAGATGACATTTTTTGTGTATTTTAAATTGTAATGAGCTCCACATACCTATATTAAGCTCCACCCTAATTAGCAACGTTTTATGCTCCACAGGCCTATATTAAGCTCCCCAGCTTCCTGAACCTCTAATAGAATGAAAATGGCCAATTTGAGCCATTTTTAGCTCTGAACTTTTATTATCAGCACCAGGAATCCTGCATGTGCAACAGCCTTTTAGTAACACAGCCAAAAGCATGATTTCGTGAAGTAAATCCAAAGGAAACTGATGCCATCCATTTGAACCTGCTTGTCCTACTGCAAGTGTCACGGAAAACAACATATAAAGAGGCCAGAATTGTAGAAACAGCACAAATAGCAAACGTCTTACATGTAGCATTCTTGCTGGTTTGGGAATTGGAGTAATATCCACACTGTGGTCGGTCTACCTTTCCCCCTTTAAAACCTCTGACAATGTCACCAAGAATCCCAGATTTAGTACCCTGCAACAACATAGATAAGTTACTTGTACTGCTGGAAACATATGCCGCAGTAAAAATAATAAATTTAAAATCTTTTAGGAGTATTAAAAATACATAGAATGTTTATCGAAGTTTATTTGAAGATCAAATATTTTTTTCAGCTTTAAATATTTGCTTTAAAATTGAGTTGTTATAAATTATAAGTTGTCAAAGTATCCGATCTCTAATAATAATCTACATGAACTTGGGTGAAAAATCTCTTAAATCCTTTTAGAAGAGACACATAGAATATTAGCTTTTTTGTATTTTAGGTGTTTCTGTACTGTATTATACTCACCTTGAAAAATAAAAGGTATAAATTTCTATTTATAGAAAAATTTAAAAACCTTATAAATAGTAAAATGTCAATTTACCCCTTAAATTTATTAAATTAAGTCTTTACTTACTTGATTGTTTTTAGATCTAAAATTATAATTCTCTGTATTAATAACATTCTAGTTCTTAAATTTTTAAATTTATTTACATTAAAATCACACTTGATTAATCATCTCATTTTAATTTTTTATCAATAGTTCTTATGTATGTGACCTATTAGGTTTCCTAATAAATTAGCCCAAATATAAATTACAATCCTAAATAAAATAAGATGAAACAAATTAAATAATTTAGTTTATTATCAATTCAACAATTGATTAGTTTATATTTGAATATCAAGTACAATATCTAGCAATTTATCACGATACCCCCAAATATTAAGAAAGTTATAAGTGGTTTGATTTAACTTTTTAGTGACCAGTTTTTCAATATAATTATTATCCCATCACCATGAATATTATGATTTAAACATTATAGCATGGAGTATGTATGCTTTGTTAAATTATGTTAGTTATTAACATTATAATTATTGATTCTTTGAATAAGATTTTGAAACTCTTTTTAAATTTTATTCCACATTAATAAAAAATTTCACAATCAATATTATTTGAAAACAAATGAAATATTTTTTTCTAATTTATATAAGATGATAAATGCTATTTTAATTACTCAAATATCTTCATATAGTTTATCTTATATCTAATATCTATCTATTTATTATCATTTATTAGAATAATAAATAACTATTTATTATCATTTATTAGCTATTTTAATTACTCAAATATCTTCATATAGTTTATTTTATATCTAATATCTATCTATTTATTATCATTTATTAGAATAATAAATAACTATTTATTATCATTTATTAGAATAACGTGTGGTCAATATTCTTGCTTGGTTTGGGCCTGCATTGAACGACACTTGATGTATTTATGCTAGTTGGCCGAAGATGGTTTCCTTTTTATCTTAAAGCCATCACATTTTCGTTAAAAAAAGAAGTATATGGGCTAGTTATAAAGTTGGGCCCACGTAGTTTTAAAATAACGAGGAATAAGTTTTCGGTAAGAGGGGTAGTCTTGTGTGTAAGCATAGCATTTCTGGTCGAACTCGCCCAACTCAACAAAGAATAACCGAACCTGACAGACACACCTTTTTCCTTTTGGGTCCTGGATTAGTTAGTACAGGTGTAGGTCCCTGAGTGGTGACTTGTCCCCCTTGAATCTTGATGTTGTGGCATTGGATTAGAGTGTGTTTGGTATTGCGGTTGCTGTTGTGGTTGTGATTTGAAAAAAGTTGTTTTATAAAAAGTACTTTTAGTTGAGGTTGGTTTGAAAAAATAGGTGTTTGATTAAAACTGTGGTTGAAATTGAGGTTGAAGAAAAAGTAGTTTAATGTGTTTGGTTAAAAAAATGCTTTTCAAATTGAGGTTATAAAATAATTAAAAATATTTTTAATTTAAATATTGTAGATTTAACTACTATTATTATATCATGAAATAAATAATATTGATATCAAAATTTATTTATTATTCCATTAAACTACATGCAATGTCATCACATACGAAATCTATCCAACAATGACTATATTTTTCATGGTTTCTTAAGTACGCAACAACAAAAACTGAATTTTTTGTTACGTCATCAAGCGATATCCTTCTAATTTAATGAATAAAACAAAATAAAAATAAAAACTGAATTTTTTTAACTGGGTCGGACCCGGCAAGAACATAATTGGAATTGCGATCAAATTTCACAAATGCTATGTCATCATGCGATATCCTTCTAATTTATATAGTATTATTAAATAATATTAAATACTAGTTTTTCAAGTAAAACTCAATTTTTTTTAAAAAAATTACAATTTCATTACGTCCAAAATTTATTTGACAAGAACTATAGTTTTCATGATTTTTTGAGCGTACAATAAAATTAGGTAACATATTATCAGGAATAAAATTGAGATTACAGTATGAGTAAATTTAATTCACTTTAAACTAATTTTTTTAAAAAAACAAAAAAAAATTAGAAGTTCATGTTCACGTGAACAGTGCGAGTGAAATAAATTAATTGCACTGGTTTTTCAAAAAAAAAACAACAACTGTTCACGTGAACAGTGCAACAATGGAGCATGGCTCCACTGTTCACTTAACAGTATGACTCTACTGTTAAGAGGAAATCACAACGAGCAGCTGCTTCTCCAAACCTGTGGTGCAACAGGTAAAATTAATGGATCCCACCAATAAAAATCACTTTTTCCTCTGTTACCAAACATTTAAATATGTAGTTGCGGATAAACCTCACCCGTAACTACGTTACCAAACAGCATCTTAGTATAGACCCCCCATAGCTTCAGTGACATTGGCGGCTTTAAGGTATGCCTAACTTCGTTCCAATTGATACGATTTTCATCATTCATGTCATAGATGACATCACGCAAAGGATGACACTCTTCGATGGCTATGGCCTGCGTCTCGGTGAACTGGAAATATAAAAACTAAATGGAAAAAAAAAAGAAGAAAAAAGACCACTACTAATGTTTTATATAATTCAACTTAGTAGTCATTTTCGCATATTTTAAAACGTAGTTTCGTCGTTTCTATCTCATTTGTCTCTTACTGATAAGATCATAAGAGCAAGAACGTCACAGATTTTAGTACCAAATAAAAAAGAAAACACATCTTAGGTGTCTCTCTTCGCTTTATATTTTCCAACCATGTCAATCCCTAAAAACAGAGGTGTGCATGTCAAACAAGTTTGATATACTGTTGTTAATGGCTTGATTCCATTAATCTTCATGTTGTTCCTAAATTAATTAATTACTTTTTTTAAACTGTTTTAGCAGATGAGGTTGAGCAAAATCCAAGGAGCTCGTATTTTAATTTACCGCCGTTGGATGTTTCCGTCGCCTTCCCTCAAGCAACTCCAGTTTCCACATTTCCTCCTAACGGTAAGAGCATCAATAGTTTTTTTTTTTTAATAAAATAAAATTATGATCTATTGAGAGAAATTTAGGCCATTTTCGACACTCGCTAATCAATGAATATGCTGTTGTTATTTTAAAATAAAACAGTTTCAGATTACTATCAATTCAGTGATTTATTAACCGTGGAGGATCAGGCACTCAGGATGAGAGTGAGGGAGTGCATGGAGAAGGAAATAGCTCCGATGATGACAGAGGTATTATGTTTAGATTTTGGCGGGAAAAAAAACTATGTATAATTTATTTATTTATTTTATTGCTTTACAGTATTGGGAGAAGGCGAAGTTCCCGTTTCATGCTATTCCGAAGCTCGGTGCCTTGGGTATAGCTGGGGGAACGATCAAGGTAACTTTGTATTTTGTTCAAGTTGAATTGGGAAATTGGATGATTAACTGACTTGAAATCTCAGGGTTATGGGTGCCCTGGTCTTTCCATCACTGCAAGTGCCATCGCGATGGCAGAAGTTGCTAGAGTTGACGCGAGCTGTTCGACTTTTATTTTGGTGCATTCTCTGGCAATGCTCACCATAGGTGAGATCTTGGTTTAACTGTCTTTCCTTTTGAGACATGCTAATTCCTGGATTTAGTTACAAAACAAGATGCTGCTAACTAATGAGTTCTGACCTTTTGCATGGATTGTGAAGAACAGCATTGTGTGGTTCAGAGGAACAGAAGCTGAAATATTTACATTCTTTGGCACAGTTCAGCGCCGTAGCTTGTTGGGTAAGTGGCTTCTTTTGGCACTCGGCCACTACATGTGTCTGATACGTATTTATGCTAGATTCAAGTTATTTTATGGTGTCCTGATCACTAGGCTTTGACCGAGCCTGACTATGGAAGTGATGCAAGTGGTCTGAAAACAACAGCAATAAAGGTCTGACATCCTGACCTCTTCTATGTTATTTTTACGTTGCTATTCTTCATGCCGTTCTGCTGAATTTCTTGCTATGTCTTGCTTTTGCTCTCATTCTGGGATTTTCAGGTGGAAGGAGGTTGGATACTCGAGGGCAAAAAACGCTGGATAGGAAACAGTACCTTTGCAGATTTGCTTGTTGTATTCGCTCGCAATACCACTACTAATCAGATTAACGGGTATGATTCTCTCTATCTATGACTAGTGTGGTGAGTCTTGTCGACATTATGCTGATCTCTGAGATTTGTAATTATAGAAACTAGATGTCTGTGATAAAACGCTACACTTTAGTCATTGTCTATCAAGTTTGTTCTGTATTTTGGTGGATAGTTACACAGGAACACAAAGAAAGTAGTCTGTTGTGCATCTATAAGATATGTGAAATGGTATCCTAATGATTACCGGTTCCATCATTCTCTGAGCCCAAAACCAGTGACTCCCATCAATCAAATGCACTGAGACTGTTTGTGCATAACCAAACCTCGCACAAGACTTCCTTTCTCATGGCCCCTAAGTGAATCAAGCAAACTGGACATCTGATAAGGGTGTGTGCTTGATCCCATCTGAAGCCATATAAATGATTGTTGGCTCTAAATGCTCACCAACATCTCTCAGTAATTCTTAACAAGATTGAGGAAACTATCAAGGCTCAAATCTATAGTACAACTGTACTTGTATGTAGTATTGCATGCCAAATGCTTGAGTGTTTAGAGATGAGTACATTTGAAACAAGCTACTTTATGAGTACTTTTTGGGCATCCTGGCATGCTTTTGCATGAGTTTTCCAACACATGGGTGAGCTGGAAATGAGAAGAGAAGGCTAATTTTATTTACTAGCTAAAATAAGGTTCAGTAAGTGACTCTCCTAGAAAGGTCTCACTCCTTCATTCTCAATTTCTGACTTTCATGCCCATTATTGTGCATTTTATAGGTGTCTTTTTTCTCTAGTTTTGTTCATAACACTACACTCGACAGTTTTTCATTGTGCATTGTCTTTTTACATGTATTGCCCTCTCTTTTTTTTCCTGTTTCAGATTTATACTAAAGAAGGACGCTCCTGGATTAACAGTTACAAAAATTGAAAATAAAATTGGTCTGCGCATCGTACAAAATGGAGATATTGTCATGAAAAGAGTTTTTGTTCCTGATGAGGACAGGTTGCCTGGTGTCAACTCTTTTCAAGATACAAATAAGGTACAGCAGTAACAAGTTCTTTCTGAGAAACCTGCCCATAATCATTAGTGTCAGTCTTGCTATGACTTTCTGGATAATCAACTATGCAGTGGTAGCCCGCAAATCTTTAGTTTTAGGAAATACCAAGTAATCTATTTGTGTTGCCAAAAGATAGTGAAATGGAACTCCAGTGTTATGTTGCAAATCTGAAACTTCAGTATTTATCTGGAGTGCAACAGTATGCCAACCAAGAGTTATTAATGCCGTAGAACATTACCACTGGGGCTGCCTTAGCCTTGGGATCAATTCCCATCATATCAAACTTTAGAAGTTCACATAATTGTTTGCAAAGTTGTTGTCGCCTACGTGATTCTGTTGAGATTTAGTAAGTCAATTGGAGAACACAAAATTAATGAAATGTCTAGTGGATGAGAGAAACAGATCAAACTATTCAAAATTTATGAGAATTATATTATGATCTTTGTATTCTACCCTATCTTCTTAAGCAAATGAAGCAAGAGTAAAATATACTTTCTAAGTTTATCCAGACAATGTTTTTCTGCATTTTACTTGACTTCTGTAATTTGGTAGGATGTTTTTAGTTGAATATGCTTCAAAACTTGTTATAATTTGCAGCGGTTTTTGGTGTGTTTGCTCTACACCCATTCTACTGAGCTTTTCATAACATTACCAAGGAAAATACATCTCTTCCTTTTACTCTTTGGCAGTTGATTTTCAAGCTCTTTAAAACTCAATTAAATAAACAAAGGAAAAAAAAATCTTTATAATTTTATTTGGACCATGTTTTTCTGCATTTTAGTTGGTTCATGGCTTTTAGGACCTTTTAAGTTTAAATGCGCTTCTGAGATTGTTATAATTTGCCAGTGTTTGAATTTCTACTCTGTTCCCTTTACTGAGTGTTTTGTAACATTGCCAACATAAGAAAGCTACATCTTTTCCTTTTACCCCTGGGGGTTGCCTTTTAATTAGTCAGGTCCTTTTTACCTTGTTGAGAGTTTTAATGAGCGTGAAAATCAATACACAATTACTCATCAGTTCACCTATAGTATTGATTCGCAGAAGGGCCTGGTAAATCTTGCTTGTTGTGAACTTTTTACACAGCTGAATTTTTCTGTTCTTATTCCATTTTGTTCTATATGATCTCATCTTTATGAGTTTGAGATTTCCAAGCTCCTTGCTGAGTACTGCTAAGTAAAATTAGGTTCTAGCTGTTTCGCGTGTAATGGTTGCCTGGCAACCTATTGGCATATCAATGGGGGTCTATGACATGTGTCACAGGTAATCACTTTATATCCTGATTCTCCTGAGTACCTTTATTGTAACTTCCCACATTACTTATACTGACTCTTAAATGATTCTAAGGTATCTAAAGGAAAGGAAACAATTTGGAGCACCATTGGCAGCTTTCCAAATCAATCAACAGAAACTTGTTCACATGCTTGGTAATGTCCAAGCAATGGTACTAGTTGGTTGGCGTCTTTGCAAGTTGTATGAAAAGGAAAAAATGACCCCAGGTCAAGCTAGCTTGGCAAAGGTATGATTGACCGATTCATTTCTGTGATATATTTAGTGATAAAGGATTGTGCTTTCCAGCCATGATGCATTGATGTTGTTTTACATCTTCAGGCATGGATCAGTTTGAAGGCAAGGGAAACTGCTAGTATTGGGAGGGAGTTACTTGGTGGCAATGGAATTTTGGCTGATTTTCTAGTTGCCAAGGTTTTCATGCTAAACTCCTTACTGAGAAGTTTACTCTTGGACACATGACTGACACATTTAGATCAGATGAAAATGGAATTTTTCAATACCAAAAGCCATGCCTGAGGTCTTTTGACATGCAAAGATTAAAAACTTGATTCAGCTTTGTTTTCATTTACCACTCATTGCACCAACTGGTGAATGGCTTCTTCATTGATCACTGTTCTTAGATGTGAAGAATCTGTTTTCTTTAATTTTCCAACATGCTTTGCTGTTGTACATATCATTCACCCTCCTGTATTTGGGATCACATTGCAGGCACTATGTGATTTAGAACCCATTTACACATATGAAGGCACCTATGACATCAACAGCTTGATAACAGGCAGGGAAATCACTGGTCTTGCCAGTTTTAAGCCAGCAATGTTGAGCAAGCGAAGTCGCATGTAGCAGTGTAAACTTTCACGTGCCATCTGGATGTGATTTACTACTTTTTCTGCTGTGTCGGGGAAGCTGCTTTGATAACCTCATACTTCTCGTTCCATGCACATCGATTTCTTGAATCTTATTTGGGGGAGGGGGGGGGGGTAATATATTTAGCTCATGTACAGACACTGGTTTGGGAGCTTTGAAATAAAAAGTTACACGTCCTCAGCAGTCTTTTCTTCCTGCTCATCCTTTCTTAGGCATCATTTACATGATTTGCTAAATCCAAATCAAATGGTGGAGAAAACTTGGAATTGGATCCCAATTTGAGTGGGTTTTTCATCTTCCTTATTTACACATCTTCTTAATGTTATATTGTAATTATTCTTACCCATTTATGGGCCTGCATCTACATGGAAACCAGCCCCTGCTCTAGGCTTAAACGTAGGTTGTTACTTCTCAGGTTTCAAGTTAACCTTGCTGAATTGTGACAGATGTCTTTGTTAAACCTCCATTAAGTAAAGCAGATGCTACTGGAAGATACTGCGAAATTCATTGGGTGCTTGCTGGCCAACTGAATCTGCGTATTATTTGGTGAAGAACATGAGTATTTTTCTGGCCCAGAGCTTTTGAAGCAAATGCGTTAAGCCATTAACTCCTGTCAAACTGAAGATTCCAGCAGGCTCAACCCCAAGCTAGTAGGTTTAAGTGAAGTTTTCAGTAAATATTTTTTAGGTGGAGAATGTATTCCCCTAACCAATTCTCTCTATGCGGAATTACTAACATAAAGGCTGACATGCCTTCATGATATATAAAGATATGGTTTTGTGATTCCTGCAAATGCCGTTGACTATAGCATGAATAAGACGATCACAGGTGGCAAGTGATAACATCCCTGATATGGACACTTCACACACAGGAAAAACAAGTTTGCAAGAACATGTGTAAACCAATCCTAGTTCATAAAAATATGCATCAAAGAAATTCAAATAAATTGCATGAATATAGCAAACTAGATTAAAAAAAAAAAAACTATAACAATTAAAAAATTAAAGTTGCTAGAAACCTTTTAAACAAATAAACTTTTTAAAAGATTTATTCTAAAAGAAGTTGAGCATGTATCAAATACACATGACAAGTTTTTTCAAGACTATATCAAACAAATAACGAGCACGAAAAAAACAAACATGATAGTATAGGCACAAGAACAAACCAAACAAAAAACATGCTAATTTTTTTATGATTTATTCTTTGAATTTTTTAATATAAAACACATCAAAATGCCTACATACCGGTATTTTTTTGACAAAAAAAAAATTACAACATGCAGCAGAATACAGGTTAGATAGCTAGTGTGTGTGTATTACGTAAGCAACCCTTCAGATATTCTGTTCTCCACAGCGATTGATTGATTGATTGATTGATTGATGAGAGCATAGGGATGGGAGGGAATTTGTAAACCAGAGAAAGAAAACAGTCATCTTGCTAACGGACCCTGGGCTGTTCAAACCCTAAACAAGAAACGAAGCCCATGGGCCTCTCTTACCAACCCTAAACACGCATTCCTGTCATCGATGAATCTTTCTCCACACTCAAATTGCTTCCCGATCGCCATTCTTTTTCTCTCAGGTTACGCAGTCAATTCCTTAGCTGCACTTGCTTGATAATCAATCAAATCTGTTGTGGTCATTTTTACGTGCCCAATCTTTTTGTGTATCATAATTATGGATACCTGAATTTCATAATTTTAGGTTTTATTCTTATTTTTAAAAAAAGAAAATTGAATTACTGTTTTATAGGGCTCTGTTGGTTTTGTAATCTTGGATTAGAAATAAAAAGAAATCCTAAAGGTATTTGTTGATCAATCAATTTCATTTCTTAAGATTAAACTCGTTGCTGATTTGTGTCTGTTTGATCTCTTTCTTTTAAGAAAGGTAACAAGCCATGGCGGGTGGTAATTTCGTGCACAGGGTCTTATCTTATGTTGTGAATGAGCTTGTCGTCAATGGTCTTGCTAACAGGTATTCTTGATTCTATTGATTTCTATCCGCCTTTGATTTTTTTGCTCAACTGATATGTAACAGTGAATATTTTAATTCTTGAACAATCTTTTTGTGATTTTGTTTTAATTAAGCTTTTTTCTCTGACCATTGGAGTTGAATAGGTTCCTTATGCTTCATTCAGTTGAAGCATACGAGCGTTGATAATTCTGTCTGCAGTGCAACTTGTTATGTGCTGTGGCTATTGAAGTTGGACAAAATTTTATTTCTGGGGCTATTTTTGTTTGCGTATAATATTAGTTCTTTTTTCCTTGCTTTGAATCATGAAGAGATTGTTGGTTCATTTGACTGGATTGATGTTTTGATTAGAACTTCTTTTTAAGGTTGTTGCAGTTAATGCAATCCTCTCTGGTTTGATTTTTGAAGCAATGGACGTTTTTTGTGTAATATGCTGTTAAATGTTAGTGTTGTAAATAATTTCCACATGAGCATTTTAGTTAATTAACTGTTAAGTGCTTAACGTAACCCAGGAAGATGGAGTTTGAAATAGCGAACTCGATGGAGGACTTAGATGATAGAGTTTAAGACGCATGCTATGTTATTTATTTTGGAGAACACACTTTATCGAATTCAGAAAACACTCTCTGACAAACATATATGTTCTTGTTCTCTCTAAAAACACCTTCCTAAATTCAAATCCAGTTCCATAGGGCTTTGCTGGTGCTGTAGAGAAGCACAAATATTTTTGAGAGAGAGTGTTGACCAACTTGGAGAAAGCGTACAGGGAAAAATTCCAAGTCCAGAATAAATAACTTGGTGTATTAGATGCATGTTAAACTCTATTTATCATGTAAATGTCCTAGATCAAGTCGGCTCTTTCATCTATTTATCATGTAAATGTCCTAGATCAAGTCGGCTCTTTCATACTTATTCTTATTGGGCTAGGCTCAACCATTTACCGATTGGTTACAACTAAAATGCCTATGTGGATATTATTTTACAACATGTAGCTTAGAAATTGTGAAAATATTTTATCACAAAGGGAAATTTTGTACTTTTCTTGTATTTTTGTGGCACTTCTTCTATATTTGAGTTCTCTCTATGTTGATATGTGTTCTTCATTCTTTGGTCTTGTGTTCTTTTTCTTTTTTTTATCCATCATCTTGTTTAGTGAGCTTCTGGTTACATGCTATTAGTCAAAGATTGTAAGGCAGGCTTTAATGACTTGTGGAATTCATATGTTAAAAGCTTCTCTGATAGGCTGCCGGGATTGATCTCATTCCTTAACCGTTTACTCCCTGAAGCGAAACGGTGTCAAATCTTCTAAATTATTGTGTCTGCAGTGCAGTGCAACTTCTGAAGTTTGAGAAAACTCCACGACTGAGCATTTATTTATTTGTTTGTTTATATTTCATTCAATACTCTTTTTCTTTCATAAAGGAATAAAAACCTGATTCATTTATAGAAATGAAGCTACGGGGCTGTGTTATTCTATCAATATAACTTTCTGTATTATTATTATTTTTATTATTATTATTTACTCATCTGATTTGGGTGAGTTGATCGAACAAAAAAGAGCTTGGGTTGTGGATCTGTGGTTTGTGAATATGAGTTCTTGATGAATATCAAAGATAGGATGATGTCGGTACGCCTAGGTGATAGGTGCTGGATTAACAGTTCATGTCTTTTTTGTTCCTTTTATCATTGCTGATAGTACTTTCTGGCTTGAAAGACTCAGTTATTGCTTGATGATCTTAACCTTCTCCTTTTTTACCTTTGATTCTGAACATTGTAGAGGTTTTAACCTTTTCATTATTGACCCTTTAATTTTGATTTTTCTTATGTGGTTGCAGTCCTGCATTCCAGAGATTTGCAGTGAGGACATCGAGGAGGATTGATGATATTTCAAACATCGGTATGTTTCTATTACATTTTGTGGTTTGGACTAGCAATTGCAGGCTCTATTTGCTATTACCCTGACGGTGACTGATGTTTTGTTATGCAGCGGCAAAGAAGAAGCAAGAACTTGCTGAGCAGATGAAAGACCTCTCCAAGAATATTGACGTGAGATGCTATCTAATATTTTTAATATAATATAAGATAAGCTGGTATCTTCGGTGGCTTGCTGCTGATTGTGTGTGTATGTTATGTTTTGTACAGTCTTTTAAGAACCAGCAGTAGGGTGGAAGTGGATTTTTAGATGGCAGCGGATGTGTGACTGTATGGTGCTGTTTCTGTTCCCATTGCTCTCAAGTGTCCATGGAAATGGCGATACGAACCAGTTTTGTTATTAGCGGATGGTGCTGCTTATGAAATGAACTCTTGGTTTATCCTTCCAACTTTGTATAAAAGCCATCTATTGCAGTGGTAACGTGAAGGATTCATTCTAAAAAAAATGATGTGGGAATTGTAAAGCCATCATTTTATCTCTTATCTTCTACTGTTTTGTGTGTTGAGAAACCAAATATTCTCTTGATGTGTAAAATGATGTATCAATAATGTCCAAGAGGGCCTTGCCTACTAGGATAGAATTAATAGAAAAAAGAGAGGATGTTATCGAAGTTTGCAGATAGAATCAGACTTTCATTTTAATATTAATTTTAATTAAAAGGAAGAAAAAATTGAGGATGTGTTGGATTATGTAGTATGTTTAGATGGGTACGTACAATGGATCGTATAATGTAATTGTTGGAGTGGATCGTTATAAGCTTCCTGTTAAAAAAAACAAACCATGCATTGAACATATTACAAGATTGAGAGTATTCATGTAGATTTAGCTTGAACACTTTCCAGTAAAAAAATATATATTTTTTTAAAAATAAATATTTTTCAGTCAAAAAAAATTTAGCTTGATTTTCAGGAAAGTATTTTCCTGGAAAATTTAGACGGAAAACACTTTTCGGAAGTTGCGAAAAATTTAAAAATATCATATTATTTGTTAATTATATCAAATTTGATTCTCAAACTTTTGATTGCTATATATATTTTGTTTTGAATATTTATTTTTCAATTTCATCTTTTAAAATTTAATTTTTATATTAACTTTGGTTCTTATTTTTATAATTGTTATTTGTTTTTTCCTTATCATTTTTTTATTGAAATTTTTTATGTATCAAATTTGATCATTATTCTTTTGAGTGTTACTTATTTTATTTGAAATAATTTATGAAATGTTAATTATTATTATTTTAATTTCTTCATTTTTTATTTTTTATTTTTTTAGATTTGATCTCTATTATTTTGATTATTATTTATTTTATTTGAGATAATTTATGAAATTATATTTTTTTT
>Ga0325401_1002752_pt1 | contig 15772 bp, 8 predicted proteins | sample PopdelMetagenome_FD_205666 | JGI IMG/M metagenome (GOLD analysis project Ga0325401, IMG submission 205666) | Populus deltoides microbial communities from Bellville, Georgia, United States - Xylem-PdKOR-R2 | ecosystem: Host-associated > Plants > Phyllosphere > Stem > Wood/Secondary xylem | place...
AGACAAGACCAGACCAGACCAGACCAGACCAGACCAGAAGCTATTAATATGTTAAGCTTGACGTTTACAAAACTAACTATACAAGTATTTACTAACATGTTTATTTGAGAAGCGAAAACTGCTTATGTTCTTCATTGATACCCACCCAGACAAAGAATTGCGACGTTTACAATATCATTGGTGACAAATTTCCATTGTCTGCACTCTCATCATCATGGCAAGATGCTAGCTATCCCTACATGATATCAGGGCATCACCAAAATTCTACCCAGATCCTTGCACACCGAACCATTATATTCTTCGGCGGCATCATCAGATTTCAATAATTTGACAAAGACTTCTTTTTCCCTAGTTGCTTCTGATCCACGACACAAATCACTCCAATTCAAAAAGCTTGTTCAAAGGTCCTTATTGTAGTCCAGCTTTATGTTGTTGTTTTTCATGTTTCCCAAGGGTCGTTTTAACATAAACTGGTGGCATGCTTTTCTGAACGAACTTTCTGAATTGAGGTGAATCAGAGATTATGGTCAAAGTACCAAAAAGTGTGTAAACTCATCAACAAACTAGATTCAAACCACTGCGTTCTTCAATCTTTATAATGTAGTCCAGCGCCATCAAATTTATAATGTTAGCTCAACTTCTTTGGAACTCTTGAATCAACATGAGACAAAAAAGCTAAAACAAATATGAGAACATGAACACTGATGGAGAATTTTATGATATGATATATAAGAAGTACGGTTTTGTAAATTAATTCTACTTGATACACAATAGATTCACCACTCTCGAAATCTCAAGCACCGAGACAATAATGTAAAACAGTCGAAAGTAATTATATTTCAAAATTTTGATTCAGGATGGTGGCTCTCAATCTATGCCGATAGAAAAGGAAGGCTCTACTCAAGCATCCAATCAAACTCTATAATCCAATACCAGAAAAGACTTCATCACCAAACACACTAAATGAGGAAGTTAGTAATTGGAATGCTAGTGATGAGAGCATTGATACTTAAAACTTGACATCCTATTGAATCGGATCATTATTTAGAGAGGATGCTTTGCAAAGAATGATGATTTTGACATTTTATCATGGTGGAAAGTTCAAGGTGGAAATCTTACAACCTACTGCTAGAGATTTTATTGGCTATCCCTGTCTCTATCATAGCTTTATAGTTTGCTTTTAGCACTAGCAGTAGATTGGTGGCTCTGCATTGTAGTAAACTTCATCCAAAGACCATGGTTATGGGTTGCTGAAATTGAAGAAGGTAACTCGATAAATATTTATGTTTTATTATAGTTATATACTTCTTAACAATATATTGAAGCAAGATCCTGACTTTTTATTAAATCCCACATTTCCAAATATATGCTAGACAAAATATGATATGATACTCCAAATTGTACAAAGATGTTAGAGTAATTTGAAAAGTATGTCCTAGAATCCATTGCTGTTATACTTGGCCTAGCTCGGTAGATTAATTTAGGAAATTTGAAGCTTAACTTCGGTTGGATTTTTAATGAACTAAATAAGATATTAATTTAACTAAACTTATTCAACTTAATTAAGTTTTTAAATAATATAGTTAATTCATCAAAATTTAAAATTTAATTAAAATTTTAATGATATAGTTACTACAGCTAAAATTTAGAACCCTTTTCATGCTAGTTCTAGGATCGTGTCTGACGGGTCAGACAACTATTCTAGAAACTACTGGATAAAAAAGGTAAAGGGAATATAATTGTTTTTTATACTAAAGGGACTATTCAATTAATATTGATAAACTAGATGGACCAAAATATATAATCAAGACAATCTATTTTAATTTGCTTGATCCAACGGCTCTTAAACCCCAACACCAATACCCAACCAAACCCATTCCCTAAACCCTTCTGTCCGTTGAGGTTTATTGCTCAGTCTGACCCAAACCCAGGTAGTAACAAAACCCTAGGAATCCATCTCTTTATGCACAAAACCCCAGTTGCCAGCACAGTGAACATAAACCCTAACCCTTATCATTTAAGCCTCGCCAAGTGCTGTTGCTCTCTAGCCCACCACCAACCATGAAACAAGAAAACAACAAGGACAACAGCAAAACCCCAACTTTAAAGCCTGAGCAGAAGACACTTCTGCTTCATTCTATAGCTAAGTATCTTGAAAACACTGGTGGGTTTTCCAAAACATTAAAGAAGTTCGAATCTGAAGCCAAATTTGAGGTACAAAAATGCAAAACTAGTCATTCTCTCTTTCTATATCCTGGTTTATCAAATTATGCAACATTTTAGTTAAGAGAAGATGATTGATTTTTTTGTTAGTGTTTTGTGTTGAATTTATGTTTATGCAAACTGGTTTTTCTGAATTTGGTTTGATGTGTATATGAGATGATTGAGATTAATGAAGCCTAATGTGATAATGTGTCCGTGCTGTGCTGTAGCTTCTGGGTGTTCTTTGTTTTGTGTACTTGATTTTGTTTGGTTGTTTTAAATGTGGAAAGTTGTGTTCTTTGTGCAGAAAGATGATTTGGGTGGTGACTCCTTGATTGATTTGGAGGAGGTGTTTTGCAAGTTTTTGAAGACAAGGTAGGGTGATTATATTTCTTTTTTTTTTAGAAAAAAAGTTGTAATCTCTTGTTGACAGTGAATTTCAATTGTGGAGCTATACAACGGGATTTTTTTTATGATTACCCATAAGGCGTTAATGGTGTCTTGGATTTGATATGAAAAGAATGCACAAGGTTTCTTTTAGTCATCAGACTGAAAATGAATGTGGTTCGCAGATTCCCCTGAATTCAAGCTATATACTGCAAATGGATTTTCTTGATTTAAGTGTTAAATTTGAATGGCCATTCTCAAATTGCATGACTTCCTGTATTTTTGCAGTGACGATACCAGCAAAAAGTTAGAGAGCAATCAGGTTCAAGGTGCGTTTAATTCTCCAAATGAAATTGCTTGTCTAGTAGGCAACTATATCATGTATTTCTACATAGTTAGTAGAATGTTTTTTATAGGGTGGATTTTGGTACTAGCTCATAGTCTAGTTCTATTTAACTGTAGATATACAGACGAACGGTGTCACTAAAAAGAAAAAGAAGTGTGATACTGATGCTATAAAAAATCAATTAGGAGCTGGTGATGAAGTTAACAATTCTGAGAATGTTGAAGAGATCATAACAAATGAAACAGTGGCTACTGAAGTAAGGTCGAAAGAGAAGAAGGAAAAGAAAAGGAATTCTGATTCTCATGGACAAGAGGAACAAGACAATGTCGAAGCTTTGAAGGAACCTGCTGATAATGGTGCTGGTGAATTGCCTGATAAGAAACGCAAGGAAAAAAGGAAGAAGAAAAGCAACTTGGAATCCGAGTCTCAAGATGATAACGATGGACATCATCTGGCAGAGTCTGTGTCGGTGGAAGAAAAATCTAAGGATGTGGCATCTTCCAAGGGAAACAAAGTAACTGATGGTGAGACAGACAATAAACCAAAGGATAAGAAGAGAAAGAAAGACAAGCTTTTTGATTCCACTATTGGAAATGGGGAGCAACATATCTCGGAGAGTAAGCAAGGAGCAAATGCTGACAGTATTTTGGACAACAAGAACATCAAATCTGAACGGAAGAAGAAAAGGAAGGATGCTGTTTTTTCTGAAAATTTATCTGCTGAGATGCTTGATGAAGGGAAATCAAATTCTGAAAAGGATGACTCTAAGAACTTGAAGGAGGATGTGAATGACAAAGAGAATAAGAGTTCCAAGAAGAGGAAAAGATTGTCTTCTGAAGATGATGCCCCTCAGCCTGCCAATGAAAAAGCCATTGAAGAATCTAAACGAAGAAAGACAGAAAGTTCAGAAGAACTAAAGGAAAACGTCCAGGCAAACGGGAACCTTGAGGAAAATGGAGCGAAATCAGCACCGCAGAAATCTATGATGAAGGAAAAGAATGGTTCTGTTGAGGTATGGTTTTGAGCACCCTAATTTAGGGAAGCTTGTTACTTCAACCTTAAATTCTGAAGCTGAGTTTCCTTTTAAATCCCAATTAACATCATGTTCAAATTGTTCCAGTGCTATAAGTTTCCCAGGTTTCCTGTATATATGTGCTTAAACCTATTTGCCCATGTGGTGGAACTAAAACCTGAAGTAGTTATGTCTAGCCAGGTTTTGAACAAAACTGATTTTTATGGAGATGATTAACCTATGAGCTCTTCAAAAATATTCTCATTGTTATGAGCAAACCCATTTTTTGTTGAAGTTCATGATAGCATAGTTGTGTTCATGAATAATTATGTTCAAGTGTATTGTTGTTTTTATGTGTATGCTTAGACTGGAACTATGTCATTGCAGCCAAAGACGGTTAAACATTTTCAAAGAGTAAAAGTTGATGAGGTGGTATTCTCTGATGAGAGGCTTAAAGATAATTCATACTGGGCAAAGGTTGTTTGACAAGTTTTCCATTTTTGTTTTTGAGTTTTCTGGTCCTTCATTGGTTTCTTTTCTTTAAGATTTTCCATAAATTCTCTGTAGGACGGGGCCGAGGATGGTTATGGTGCAAAAGCACAAGAAGTTCTTGGGCAAGTTAGAGGAAGGTACAATTTGTAGTTATTGCATTTTCTATATCTTTATTTTCAGATACGCAAACAAAAGGTTGTTCCTGTCATCTTATTGTAATTCTTTCCACCAATGTAAACTGTAGCGATAACTTAATTTGGAAGTCTTAATTGGGAAGTAAATGATCCGATCTAAAATGCTGGCTTGGCTATTCTAACTCCAAGTCTAATCCTAGTTCAGTTTAGGAACATCTTTTCTTCCAGTAATTTTAACTTTGAGCAAGTTTTCAATTTGAAACACTGATTCAAATATTGCCGTTAAAAGGGAACTAAATGCTGAGTTTTGTGGCTACAAACTTAACCTAGGATCTTGTAAGGAATCAAAGAAGGGTTTGGTTTTTGTTGTTCATTACTTTTTTTTTTTTTTGAAGAAAAAATCTTGAAATTGTAAAAAAAAAAAAAAAAACCTGGTATATATCTTCAATTCCAATATCTTGGGGAGTTGTACATTAAAAACGATTTTTTTACATGTTAGTTTTATCGATAGAGTTGCTAATTTAGATTGCATGATTTTGTTAATGATTACTGTATGACTTCCACAGTATGATTTTTCTTCTGTATTCTTTTTAATGCACATCAAAGAAACCCTAGACTTTACACCCAGCCCCATGCTGTTCTTCTTCTTGGTACACCTCGTCGTTGTTGATACTATCAGTAATTCAGTATCTATTACGGATAGTGCATTTAGAATGATAAGCTGGGATACCATTCCTTTTGATCTTATTCTGGTAATTCTCTCATTGACCCTTTGTCTCTCTCTCTCTCAGGGGTTTTAGGCATGAAAAAACAAAGAAGAAGCGCGGGACATACAGAGGAGGGCAGATTGATTTGCAATCACACTCATTTAAGTTCAACTACTCAGATGAAGATTGATCGGGGACCTTCTTTGTGTGCGATGAACACTTGATTTTTGATCTCATTACATTTTTACTTGTATGTACCAGAGCACAGCTTTTCATCATCAATGTGCTAACTTCTGCTTCCGTAATGATTATTGCCCATTGTTTTGTACGTTTAGCGTCCCCTTTATCTTATTTAACAAACTCTGAGTCAACTCAAGTATTTAAGCCATCTATTCTGTATTCTGTCTAGTTTCTCACAGCTTTTTGAGGTTTTCTTTAGTTTATTGCTAGTTACTGATGATATTTAAATTGTTTTTTTTTTAGAAATGTATTAATAATATTTTTTTATTTTTTAAAATTTATTTTTGATATCAATACATCAAAATAATCAAAATAAATAAAAAATAATAATTTTAAAATGAAAAAAAGAAGAAGAGGTTTTTAACCCAAAAACAAATTTGAGCTTAAAAGTTTATGAGGCATTTTTTTTTTTTCAATAGGGATATACTTAGAGACAGAAATGATAATCTTTGATGTTCAAAAATACCCCTGAAAATATGGGAGCCCTTAGCTACTGCAATAAAAAAATAAAAACTTCTGATGCATCTATAGGCTCAAGTTATGATAATAAAATGCGGGAGCTTCTGAGCTCAAGCTGGCATCGTCAGGACTCAGGACTATGAGAGAATTTCAGTAACTGGACTAATTGTTTGTCATTTCATGACGTACAAACACAACAGAAAATGAGCTTCCCTAAATAAACCAATGTCCTGATGGTTTTCATCATCCTTGAAATCCATGAACTACAAGAAGATTTCTCCAAGCCATATTAAGGCTTGGATTGCTAGAGAGAAGAAAAATCGGGTATGATAGCATAGTATTTTGCACATCAAAATTGCAACACGGTTTATTGAAATAACAAGGCTGAATCTAGCCACAAAACAATATATGAATCATGAATAGCTAATATTACACTGACTAGAGAACTTCACTAGCAGTCAATCCTCCTCTGATGTAATCAAAGATGATTTAATATTAATGAGAAACCATTTCACCTCTTCTTATTTTTCTTTCTTCCCTTTACTTCTTTCTCTAGACTTCTTATCCTTTTAGTGATTACTGAAGACGAAGACCTTTTATGCTCAAAAAGCTTTGGTGGTTCAATGGGCAGGGATGGGGTAGGTTCCTTTCTGGCTGTTGAGAGTTGTTTGATTGCTGAAAACAGATCAAAGGAAGATGATTTTGCAGCAGTAGTTGGTGGTGCCACAGGTACTTTTGGAACACCCAAGAATTCTTTTACCCCAGGAGCTTTGAGCACTGCAGTACAAGTGGAGAATTAGGTAACCAACAGGGTTAAAGTGAACATCAGACCAAAATAATATCAAAAAACAAGTTCTTCACTGATCTTTGAAGATTGCACAGCAGCTTTTTGAAAAAAAAAAAAAAGATCTGGAAAGTTGGAAAACTCACCAAGCCCATATGTAAGTGAAAACAAGTTTGATGTAATCCAATAACAAAATATAGCCTGCAAAGACAAACGAGAAATTCATCATGAATTCAAACAACAAGTCATTTCTCAATCTCTAAATAAGGGAAGGCAGGGGAAAAGGTGAATCATGATGGGAGCCAGACTAAAAGAAAATCTCAACTTTCAAGATGCTGATACAGTAAAAACCTTAAATATGATCTCACAATCCCATGTACTTGTAACTTGTAAGTGATCATAAAATAACCTTTGGAAAACTCATAGTCAAAGGAACTGAAGCAGCAGCAAGGACCCTTGAAACGTTTTTCATGGTGCCAGCAGCAGGATTTCCTTCCATTCCTTCTTGCGTGTTGCACTGCATAATAGCACAGATTAGTCAGCTCAACAACAAAAACCAAAACTGAGTAGAATAAGATTGAAGCAATTTTGCAGATTTCGTTTTTCTCTTCTTCTTTTTTATAAAGAACAACAAAAAATAACCAAGCACTAAAACATAACCACCTTATTGGATAGAACAAGTATCTACCTCTACTGTTATCAAGAAAGTTAATGCTGTCAAAACTGGAAAGATGTATAAATCATCTGCAGTTGTGAGGTCAACGAACCAGAATGCTCCACCACTTTTAAAGGATGGCACTTTTTCTGCCATGTTTGTAATCTAGGGGGGGGGGGGGGGGGGCATTGTCATGACAAATAGAATGTGAGGATCAAATATAAACGAAGAATTACTCATTTGAAGTGTATTTATGAATGGAAGTTTAGCTTACAGCAAGGAAAAAGCTGATGAAGACAGGAGCTTGAATAAAGAGCCCCTTCAGTGGAGTAAATGGACTCACACCATGTCTGCAATTTGTAAGTCAGAATGAACTAAATTTTCCAGGGACATTGACAGCCATGAAGAGGAGAATTATACTGTCTAAAAACTTGGCCTACTTATAGTAATCAAACTTCAATGAAGATACATTATAGCATTATGTAAAGAAAAAAGGAATGGAAAAGGTGAAAACCTCATCCTGAAAGAAAAGTACATATGATCCTCTCTAAGCAGGACTAATTATATAATATCCTATCTTCTTCAGCAACATTACATGAAATATATAAAAGCACTTGAATGACACCATGCGTCCAAGTCATCCATGGAGGTTCACATGGCGTGACTATTCAAATACTAGTGTGGTCAGAATGGACTACTATATAGAACACAACTTCGATCATGTTATTCCTTTGTTTAAGAAACTAAATTGTCATGAAACAATCAATACTTCCCCTAAAAACAAATGGAAGAGTTTCTTACTCCTTAAACAGCTTCTTCATTTCTTTTTGACCTTCAGAAACAGCAGTGGGGTCCATACCCTGAGATAGAGACAGAGATAGTGCCAACATGATTGATGAAAGCATTCTGAAAACAAGAAATGGATTATATAGTAGAGTGACCGCAGGCTACATCAACCTTTTGGTCCATTGTCATATGCATGCTATCACTTGAAAACAATCAAGTTTTATTCACATAAAAAACTGAGATGAACAAAGGCCAACCAAAAAGTTTCTCAACTCTAAACTAAGGAGATTTTGTCGCAGTTGGCTACCTTGCCCTTTTGTTTCATGTTATCCCCTTTTGATATGACAATTCCATTTAGAGAACCAGGAAAACCACCCACTTACAGGAACCTAGATTTACATCCAAATTGACGAAGCATAACATCTAAAACAAGTCAAACTTGTATTTCTGATAACCAGGAGGGAAATGCACTGGTAAAAGTAAAATATCAACATAACATAGAAAAGGGGGGCTACAGGCACATAAAACAGACCAACAATGTATGTATGAGGTCAACAGAGCAAGGATTGATAAAACCATCAATGAGCAATACCTGACGTTCCACCCTTTGCTTAACCTCCTCCAAGTGTGGTCTTACGATCTGCAGAATACACATAAATCCATATGAGATGAAAGCATATAAACTCTGAATTTTTACTTTTCATACACCAAGAGAAAAATAAAAGATCTTTGTGGAGGGTTAAGAAAGTTGCACCAAGTCATGTAGTAGCAGGAGCAAAAACCATGTGCAAATTCAGGTATGCAATGCACTTCAATGTTCTAATCACCGAATTGCACAAGTGATTTAATGATAAGTACAAAATATTCATATATTTTCATTCCTCTTACATTATACTTTTTAATGTGTTTTAAACTTATTTGAGCTTATTAAAAGTTATTTTATGGGTTTGGCATGCCTAAGAGATTTCGTGAATTAATTGCTGAAAAAGATAGGAAATTCTGAATTTTATATTTCAGACCTTTGTTTCTTTTAACAGGTTTTTCACCAAGTTGGAGTTCCAGAATAGAAACGTGGGCTTCATCTAAGTCGAAGTACATATATCAAGCTTTCTAGAAGAACATTATGGACAGAAATCCGAGTTTGTTTGGACCTCTAAATAGACTTGCAAAAATTAAGCCTGAACCTACTTGTGGTAGGATTCTCTGTTCATACACTAAATATTCAAACAAGCATATCTTGAGTCTTGAATATCAAAATCATGAGCCTCAAATATCAAAATCATGCGTCTCAAAAGCCCATATTCATCTACACATTGAGGGTTTCAAAAGCCCATATTCATCTACACATTGAGGGCTACAACTTTTATGAAGGGCTCCAAGTCAGAAAAAATCTTTTTCAATACGAAAATCATGATGCAAGCTGAAGGACGAGTTTTATCTCCTAATCTGATGGGAAACTAACAGTCTGAAAATCTTATCATTAAAAAGAAATTTGATGGGATTCAGAGAGATTTATCTACAACCTTAATCTCCTAATCTTTAGCCTTGATATCTTATCATGAAGGCTACCCATTGGAATACAAAAGGTGGGGAGATCGCTGGGTGCAGAGTTTTCTTTTGGCAGCTAAAAATTCCTAGAGGATGAGGAAATAATTCTTGAGTTAGGTTCACGGGGAATAGAATCCATCTCCATGAGTGGTTGTGAGAAGTAACATTATCATTGTAATTCTTTCATGTTTAAGTACTTATTCATCCTGGTTTAAGAATTATGCTATTAATTTCTGTTCATGTTAATTGAATTGTTTTGAGATGACATATATGCTTTCTAGTCTTTTTCAATCCGTAATTGTTGTTAGGGACAAGAATAAGAAGCAAAAAGAATTAATTTGATTGCTGCAACTTTCAATTTAATTTATTAAGGAGGAATAAGATAAGTAAAATTGTTCAAACTTTTTGAACGGTTGCTTAGAATAAGGTTTACAATCTTTGCTCCTAAAGTTATTACCAAGTGAACGAAAATTGCTTTTCAATATTAAATTCACTTGATGGTAAGAAATTGATTAGAAAGTTTGTTATAATTAGTTTATTGATAACCTTCTCGATTTCCCTTAGCTTTACGGGATATCAAAATTATTTACTTCAATTGAAAGGATATTTATTTTACTTCTATGATCAATAAATTTATAAGAATGGATGTATAGACCTTAAACTTAGTTAACAACACTTCGATTTATCATTTTTATCTTCAGAATTTTGTTTTTTTTAATTTTTTATTCAATTCCTCCCGTACTTTTTTTTTCAGCATCTTGTAGGAAGATTTAGTAGAATTTCCTTTGGGTTCAACCTGGTTTTCACAATTATACTATGAAATAATTTTTTTTTTCTAGTGAAGTCAGAATTAAATTTGGGAGGTTTTCGAAACCGACCATTTAACAAACACAATCAATTTCACATCATTGTTTCTAGAGAGGAAACTTAATCTTCTACTTGAATAATGGTGTCACCATGTAAAAACATAGGCATCACAACTTAATCGGTTTCTAGAGAGGAAACTTAATCTTCTACTTGAATAATGGTGTCACCATGTAAGAACATAGGCATCACAACTTAATAGGTTACTAGACGTTATACTTTAAAATCCAAACTAGAGGCTGAAATGCTACAGCATAACCAACATCATAGAAGATTATAAACTAAAAACTGAAAATACAAGCGATGAAAAGCAAGCAGAACGTGACTGTACAGATGCCAACCGGGATTCAAAAGCACAAAAACCTCAAAAATGTTCACAATTTTAAAGCTTTAACTCCATATAGCAATTAAAAAAAAATAGGATTTTTTCAACAATTAAAAATATAGGATTTTTTTTTAGAAACATCCAAAAGCACCAAACCATGAAGAATTTAATGAACTTGAGAGCCTGCCTTCACTTGAAATTTCTAAAAGCACAATTCTTTTCGCATGAAATATCAATCGATATATCAGGCAGATTCTTACAAATGTAACTCCAAAACATTTCAACAGGAGAAAAACACCATCCTTAACTCACCAAGCTAACAAGCAAAATGACACCAACCCCAACATGCATAAAAATAATGTGCAAGCGCGCGCGCGCGAGGTGCAAGCATACACACATCAATTAAAAATTTTAAAAAAGTAAAAATTAAAACATTCAAATTACACCGTAATATATGAGTAAACTCACACTGAGTTTGGAGGTAGCTTTCAACTGGTTTATCAAAAGAGGAAGCGTAAAGCTTCTTATAAGCAATGTAGTCACAACTATCGAAGCCCACCTATTAAGATTTAAAAAAAATTAAACTAAATTCTCATTTTTTAACTAATAATAAAAATTAAATGTTTGAGTACCAACCAATTGAATCCAGTAAAATTATGAACAGCATCAATCGCATGCTGAAGAACCGCAACAGGTAAGAAAGAATCCGCAGCAGCTATCGCAACCTCATTCACAGCAGGAGCCGCCATATCCATCACCACATCGATATTCTCCGCCGCGGAAGTAGTGGTGGTGGTAGACATGTAGCGCACTAAACACGCGCCAGCGAAGTGTGTGTGATTTGGTTCGCGAAGAAGAGAGCCGAAAGAAGCGGTTGGAGCGGTGTAGAAGGATCTTTGAGGAAAGTAATTAGTGGGAGTGATTGCTGGTTTTTCGGAGGGATTAAGTTGTTCTTGGTTTTTCTCCTTCTGTTGGTGGTCGTCGTGGAGGATGTATGTGAAACGCGGATAATATTGTCGTTTCAAGATGGTTGATCGACTCGAGAGACTTCGCATGTAAGCCATTTTGGTGGCTAGAATTTGAAGCTTCTTTAGAATTAATAAAAACAAATTGGATATTGAGGTATTGGATAAAGAATAAATTAGGAATTTTGGGGTTGATTACCTGTTGAGAGCTTCTGGGTTTTAGGTTAGAGGAGGGGAGGGGAGGGTCAGGGGAGGGGTGATGGAGAGGGTTTAGGAGGTTTTGATTCTGTGAGGCTGGTCTGGGCTGGACTAGGATAATCTGGGCCTGTGAGAATTTGAGAGGGTTTAGGATATTAGAAATTGGGCCTTTTATTTCCAGTCCAGTTTTAGACCGTTTACTGGCCTTTTCTTATAGTCCAGTAGGTGAAAAATTGGAGATTTCAATGTGTCCGAACACAGTTGGGCATGGAGGGATGTTGATAAAAATACTTGATTTATTTGGATACAAAGACGGAGGTGACATCATCTAATCCGATGAATCTCAATATATATATATAAATTTTTTAATATGTGAATCTCCAGATGTTCGTCTCCTCGAGAGACATCTATGAAAATTAAAATTTTTCTCTGCGGTTATAAAAGTTAGGAGATCTTCGTAAAAAATAGAGATGGAAAGTGCATTCTTCGTCTCCATAAATTTTCATTGTCATATCTGGTTATAATACCAAAAAAAAAAATAAAAAATGAAGCAGTTAGACCACGATCCAATAAAGCTATTTTGACTCTGTCCACGAATTACTTGTTAAGAAGGATCAATACAAACCCAAAACTAATCAACTAGTGGAAATATATTTTTTTTGTGAAGTTTTTCCATGAATTCATAAATAAAAAACAAATTATTCATTCTCTTTCTACTTGTACAAAAACTTTTCATGGCTTACAAGATCCAATACATGGAAATGTAATTAATCGCTCAAAAGGGATTTCAGTTTTTTAGATATTCAACAACTCTCTCAACAAGTACAAGTACTAAAAAACATTGTTATAGCCACATAAAAATAGTTTCGCTCCTTTCAGTACAACCAATAAAAAAAAAACAATCCATAATAATAAATGCATAAAAATAACTCTAATTTCAGGAAAAAACTAGACAAAACAACATGCCTAGTAGGCACTATACTCCAACTCTTCAAATTAGCCAAAACTCGCTAGTATATCTAAGTCATAAACATGGTTATTTCTATCAATCTTCTTTTGAGTCTCAATCTTCTCGTTTGAATGTTTCCCATCACAGAAAACCTAGGCACGACATGCTGAAGACTATACCAAATCCAACTCATGCACACCATTTCAATCAAGTGGAAGAGTCTCCACTTTATTATAAAGTATTCAACAGTCGAGTCAGTGGGTTCGGTTGAGGAGCCCAAATCATTGACGAGGATGATTTGGTATTTTATCTTGGAGGGGGGCAATATGGGTGGTTATTCTGTGCATTGTGACGATGGATGGTTCATAGTGATGGAAACAAAATGGTACATGCCTTTGTTGGAAAAGGTCACTTGGTCGACTGCCTTCGATGCGACAAATTTAGGGACTATTTTGTGCACTTTATAAATGGACATATCAGGCTGATGGAAGTAAGACAACTATGTTGGAATTTTGGCCAACAACAAGCCATACAGTGATGGAAGATTGGGAATTCAAGACACCTTGACGATGAGGATTGATCAGGGTGAAGAATTCGGCAGTCAAGTCGTGTAGAGATTTGGTTGAGGAACCAGACTAGATGGATTTGGTTTGATGTGTTACCTTGATAGGGAGGCAGTATAGTGATGGTATGGTATTGGGACTTTGCATTTTGACAATGAACAATTTCGGTGACTGATGATTACACACTAACCTCACCAAGAATTTTGTCATTTCTAAAGCCAATTTAGACAACTATAATGACCATATAGACTCTAAGGAGCATACACAAAATGTCAGAAAGCATTTTGGAGCTAGCTACAACAATAGGTAATGGCATGTGCAAGATTTTTCCCACAACTTTTCATGGACTTGCTAAGGTATGGTATCATAAACTTAAACATGACCATCTTAGGTTTTCACAATCCTTGCACGAAGTTCATCTCTTGTTTCAGAACAAACATTCATGTCAAAAAGAGCACCACTGAGCTATTTTCCATTACACAACGAGATGATGAAAACACAAGGGTATATTTTTAGAGATTCAACGAGAAAATGCTAAGTATGAAGGATTTGCTTGAACCCATTGCAAACTGAAGCCTTGATTTATAGAGTCTACAACTATTTTTTATAGAAAAAGTTATACACAATCCCTAACAAAAATCTCATTAGCATCAAACACGCAATGCAAAATTAGGTAAGGGTGAAACTTCTATACGTAAAAAAAATCTTCATCACAACATTAATGTCCGACGACGAAAGCATAAAAAAAAACACTAAATGGCACATCTGTGATGGTCCACCTTCAGCTTCAGCTCTAACTTTGTATCCAGAACCCATAATCTTAATAAAGCGAAAGAACTTTCTTCCAATTGTTGTTATTAAAAATTGATTAGCTCAAATCTATTGAAACAAACATAACAAAAATAATTCAAAAGGGATACCAACATTCCAACAAAATCAAGATTCAAGAAAACTAGCAAAAGAGTATGTTATCTTTAAAGAAAGATGTTTCTTTCACATATGTACAAGATGAAGATTTACCCTCGTGAAAGAGATTAAGCAATAACAACACAAAGAAAGCTAGACAACTACTTTAAATAGAAACTCTTTTTTCCCCTTTGGCAAATTTCTTGAGTGTTTCTTTATTTTTGAAGCTAAGATGTGAAAACTCGCACGCAGATATGTTGTTTAACTATTGAAGCAGTCAATTAAACCTTCATGTGCGGTATGAAGAGATAGTTTCGTAAAAGAATTTTGTTGTTTTTGGTGATACTTGACATGGCAACTAAGTGTATGTTTGATATTATGGTATAAAATATTTTATAAAAATATATTTTTAATTTAAAATAAAAAAATTCTTGAATTTCTTATATATTTTTAGCATGAATATATTAAAACCATCTAAAAGTACCTGGAAAAAAATCAATTTAATATTTTTTTAAATAAAAAATATTTAAAAAGTATTTTGAAAGGCATGTTATAACACAACAATTCCTAGGATACAATCACTGTATGTGTTGTTTTAATCCAACTTGGATTGCTAATAGTTAAATATTTTTTTACTATTTTAATGATTAAGGGAACGACTCTCTGAATATGAGAAGTTGCTTAAAAAGATTATTAACAATAATTTCCTTTTGAAGTTTCTTTTATTCAATCGAAAATGATGATATAGTTCAACCCCCTTGTTGTTTTTTATTAGAATCTTAATGCAATTGTGAATATATTTTCATTAGAGAAGAAAGGATATTTTTAATAGCAGCTCTTGAAGTTAATACAATGGTTATTTCTCTGTTTTTTTCATAATAAAAAATGTTGGATTATGATCGGTACTAAAGTAATTATTTAATTCTGAAAATGACCAAATTGGAACAAAAAAATTCACAAGATGTAAGAAAAAATGTTTAATTATCATTCTCATTTCTAATTGTAGATGTTGAGTTAGGCAATGCAGGGAGGCCATGAGAGGCCCTCTATGTTGAAGCAAACACAGAAGAGAGGCTTCGGGGGTGTTTACTTGCAGTTGAACCGGAGTTTTGAAAAATTTTGAATATATTATTTTTATTTTAAATTAATTTTTTTATGATATCATTGGATTATTTAAATATATTAATGCTAAAAATAAATTTTAAAAATAAAAAAATATATTATTTTAATATATTTTTAAATAAAAAACT
>Ga0325401_1002757_pt1 | contig 15753 bp, 12 predicted proteins | sample PopdelMetagenome_FD_205666 | JGI IMG/M metagenome (GOLD analysis project Ga0325401, IMG submission 205666) | Populus deltoides microbial communities from Bellville, Georgia, United States - Xylem-PdKOR-R2 | ecosystem: Host-associated > Plants > Phyllosphere > Stem > Wood/Secondary xylem | place...
CGACGGGGACACGGTCCCACGCCGGGCCCGGGGGGCGGACGGCTCCGGCGGCGGGCACGGCGTCGGCGCGTGAGGATGAACCGTGCTCCTCGCCGACGTCGTCACCGCCTCCGCTGCCGTCGGGGCCACCCGCGCCCGCACCGCGAAGAGCGCCGCCGTCGCCGCTCTGCTGCGCGCGGCCGGGCCCGACGAGGTCGGTCCGGTGACCGCGTGGCTGTCCGGGGCGCCGCGGCAGGGCAAGCTCGGCGCGGGCTGGCGCACCCTCGCCGGCGTCGACGCGCCCCCGGCCGTCGAGCCCTCGCTGACCGTCGCGGGGGTCGAGGCCGCCCTCGACGAGCTGGCCGGGGTGTCCGGGGCGGGCTCCACCGGGCGGCGGGTGCAGCTGCTCGCCGACCTCGTCGGGGCGGCCACCGCCGACGAGCAGTCGTTCCTGCTCCGGCTGCTGGGCGGCGAGCTGCGGCACGGGGCGCTGGAGGGCGTCGTCCTCGACGCCGTCGCCCTGGCCGCCGAGGCCCCGGCGGCGCTCGTGCGCCGGGCGTACTTCCTGTCCGGCGAGCTGCCGGCCGTCGCCGAGCAGGCGATGACCGGGGGAGCGGCGGCGCTGGAGCAGGTGCGCCTGGAGGTGGGCCGGCCGCTGCGCCCGATGCTGGCGTCCCCGGCCGACGACCTCGCCGACGCGCTCGGGGACGGCGACGTGGTGGTCGAGCAGAAGATGGACGGCGCCCGCATCCAGGTGCACCGCGACGGCGACGACGTGCGGGTGTGGACCCGCTCGCTCAAGGAGATCACCGGCCGCGTGCCCGAGCTGGTGGCCGTCGTCCGCGGGTTGGCCGCCGAGCGGCTGGTGCTCGACGGCGAGACCCTGGCGCTGACCGACGACGGCCGCCCCCGCCCGTTCCAGGAGACCGCCGCCCGCTTCGGCGCCGACGCCGGGGAGCTGCTGCTGCAGCCGTTCTTCTTCGACTGCCTGCACGTCGACGGCACCGACCTGGTCGACGAGCCGCTGTCGGTGCGGCAGGAGGCGCTGGCCCGGGTGGCCCCGGAGCACCGCATGCCCGGCGTCGTGCGGCCCACGCCGGAGGAGGCCGCCGCCTTCTCCGCCGCCGCGCTCGCCGCCGGGCACGAGGGGGTGGTGGTCAAGGCGCTCGGCAGCCCCTACGCCGCCGGACGGCGGGGCAGTGCGTGGCGGAAGGTCAAGCCGGTGCACACCCTGGACCTGGTCGTGATCGGCGCCGAGTGGGGCTACGGGCGCCGCACCGGGTCGCTGTCGAACATCCACCTGGGCGCCCGCGACCCCGACGGCGGGCCGCCGGTCATGGTGGGCAAGACGTTCAAGGGGATGACCGACGAGCTGCTGGCCTGGCAGACCGCGACGTTCCCCGACCTGGTCACCGCCACCGACGGCGGGACGGTGCACCTGCGCCCCGAGCTGGTGGTGGAGATCGAGCTGGACGGGGTGCAGCGCAGCCCGCGCTACCCCGGTGGCGTGGCCCTGCGGTTCGCCCGCGTGCTGCGCTACCGCCCGGACAAGGAGCCCGCCGAGGCCGACGCGCTGGACGCCGTGCGGGCGCTGCTGCCGGGAAGCTCCGCCGGGGTCGACGGGTTGCCCCCGGGGTGAGCAACCCGGGTGTCCTCGACCGGCAGCACCGGTCCACCACGGTCGGGCTGCTGGTGCTGGTCACCTTCGTGGCCTTCGAGGCGATGGCGGTGGCCACGGCGATGCCCACCGCGGTCGCCGAGCTCGACGGCCTGGCCTGGTACGGCTGGCCGTTCACCGCGTTCCTCGTCGCCCAGGTCGTCGGCATGGTCGTCGGCGGCGAGGTCGGCGACCGCCGCGGGCCCCGGGCCGCGCTGCTGTGGGGGGTGGCGGTGTTCGCCGCCGGGCTGCTGGCCGCCGGGCTGGCCGCCGACATGGCCCTGTTCGTGCTCGGCCGCGCGGTGCAGGGGCTGGGCGGCGGGCTGATCTCGGTGTCGCTGTACGTCGTCGCGGGGGCGGCCTACTCGCCGCGGCTGCGGCCTGCGCTGTTCGGTGCGCTGTCGGCTGCCTGGGTCGTGCCCGCCCTGGTCGGGCCGCTGGTCGCCGGCGTGCTCACCGCGGCGGCCACCTGGCGGCTGGTGTTCCTGGGCATCCTGCCGCTGGTCGCCGCGGGCCTGGTGCTCGTGCTGCCGGCGCTGCGCACCCTCGCCGTCCCGCCGCCGGGCACCGCGTCGGCCGGGGGCCGGCGGTGGTGGGCCGTGCTCAGCGGGGTGGGGGTCGGCGCGCTGCAGTACGCCGGGCAGCGCCTCGACCTGCTCGCCGTCCCGATCGGCCTCGCCGGCGCGGTCGCGCTGCTGCTGGGCCTGCGGCGGCTGCTGCCGCGCGGCACCGGCCGGGCCGCGCGCGGGCTGCCCTCCGTGGTGGCCTCCCGCGGGCTGCTGGCCGGGGCCTTCTTCGGGGTCGAGTCGCTCATCCCGTTCTCGCTGACCACGCTGCACGGCTACCCGGCGACCGCGGCCGGGGTGCCGCTGACCGCCGCCGCGCTGGGCTGGTCGCTGGCCTCGGCGCTGCAGGGCCGCCGGCCCGACCTCTCGCGGGTGCGGCTGCTGCAGGCCGGCTTCGTGCTGGTCACCGTCGGGGTGGCCGGCACCGCGCTGGTCGCCGTCCCCGGGTTGCACGGGTGGGCCACCTACGCCACGTGGGCGGTCGCCGGCACCGGCATGGGGCTGGGGATGAGCAGCGTCGGGGTGCTGCTGCTCGAGCAGTCCCCGGAGCACCGCCGCGGCGCCGACTCGGCGTCGCTGCAGATCTCCGACGTCACCGGCAGCGCGGTGTGCATCGGCGGCGTGGGGGTGCTGCTGGCCGCGGCCACGGCCGGTGCGCTGCCGCTCACCGTCGCGGTGCTGGCCGCGGCCGGCGGGCTCACCGTCGTCGCGGTGCTCGGCGCGCTCGTCGCCGGGCGGTGCCGCATGGTGGACGACGGGGCCGGTGCCCGGCCCGGCGCGACTACCCTGGCGGCGTCATGACCTACCTCGACCACGCCGCGACGACCCCGATGCTGCCCGAGGCCATCGCCGCGATGGCCGAGCAGCTCGCCCGGGTCGGCAACGCCTCCTCGCTGCACGCCAGCGGCCGCACCGCCCGGCGCACGGCCGAGCAGGCCCGCGAGCAGCTGGCCGAGGCCCTGGGCGCCCGGCCGTCGGAGGTGCTGTTCACCGGCGGGGGCACCGAGAGCGACAACCTCGCCGTCAAGGGCATGTTCTGGGCCCGCCGGGAGGCCGATCCCCGGCGCAGCCGCATCGTGGTCAGCCCGGCCGAGCACCACGCCGTCCTGGACAGCGTCGAGTGGCTGGTCGAGCACGACGGCGCGCAGGTCACCTGGATCGACGTCGCCGGCACCGGCGAGGTGACCGCCGAGGCCCTGGCCCGCGCCCTCGGCGACGGCCGGGACGTCGCGCTCACCAGCGTCATGTGGGCCAACAACGAGATCGGCGCGGTCAGCGACCTCACCGCGCTGGCCGCCGTCGCGCACGCCGTCGGCGTCCCGATCCACACCGACGCCGTGCAGGCCGTGGGCCAGGTGCCCGTCGACGTCGCGGCCAGCGGGGTCGACGCGCTCACCATGACCGGCCACAAGCTCGGCGGCCCGATGGGCGCCGGGGTGCTCGTGCTGCGCCGGGACGCCGAGTGCACGCCGCTGCTGCACGGGGGCGGCCAGGAGCGCGACGTCCGCTCGGGCACCCTCGACGTCGCGGCGATCACCGCGCTCGCCGTCGCCACCACCACCAGCGTCACCGGCCGCGTCGAGCGGACCGCCCGCGTCGCCGCGCTGCGCGACCGGTTGGTGGCCGGGGTGGTGCAGCTCGTGCCCGACGTGCAGCTCAACGGCCCGGCGCTGGACTCCGTCGTCGCCGGGGGCCCCGGGCGGCTGCCGGGCAACGCGCACCTGTCCTTCCCCGGGGCCGAGGGCGACGCCCTGCTCATGCTGCTCGACGCCAACGGCATCGAGTGCTCCACCGGGTCGGCCTGCAGCGCCGGGGTCGCCCGGCCCAGCCACGTGCTGGTGGCTGCCGGCGCCGACGTCGACCGGGCCCGCAGCTCGCTGCGCTTCAGCCTCGGCCACACCTCCACCGGTGCCGACGTCGACGCGGTCCTGGGCGTCATCGCCCCGGTCGTCGAGCGCGCCCGCCGGGCCGGGCTGGGGCGGCGGTCGGCGTGAGGCTGATCGCCGCGATGAGTGGCGGCGTCGACTCCGCCGTCGCCGCCGCGCTGGCCGTCGAGGCCGGGCACGACGTCACCGGTGTGCACCTGGCGCTCTCGCAGCAGCGCCAGCAGCTGCGCAGCGGCTCCCGGGGCTGCTGCAGCGTCGAGGACGCCGACGACGCCCGCCGGGTCGCCGGCGAGCTGGGCATCCCGTTCTACGTGTGGGACATGGCCGACCGGTTCGCCGAGGACGTCGTCGACGACTTCGTCGCCGAGTACGCCGCCGGCCGGACGCCGAACCCCTGCCTGCGGTGCAACGAGAAGATCAAGTTCGCCGCGGTGCTGGACCGGGCGCAGGCGCTGGGCTTCGACGCGGTCGTCACCGGCCACCACGCCCGGCTGGCCGACGGGCAGCTGCGCCGCTCGGTCGACGCCGCCAAGGACCAGAGCTACGTGCTCGGCGTGCTCACGGCCCGCCAGCTCGCCGGCGCGGTGTTCCCGCTGGGCTCCATGACCAAGGACCGGGTGCGCGAGATCGCCGCGGAGCGCGGGTACGCGGTGGCTACCAAGCCCGACAGCCACGACATCTGCTTCATCCCCGACGGCGACACCCGCGGGTTCCTGGACCGCCGGCTGGGGGAGTCGCCCGGGCCCGTGGTCGACGCCGCCACCGGCGCGACGGTGGGGGAGCACCGGGGCACCCACGGCTTCACCGTCGGCCAGCGCAAGGGCCTGGGCATCACGGCGGGCGACCAGCGGCCGCGGTACGTGCTGGGCATCGAGCCGGTCACCCGCACGGTGACGGTGGGCACCGCCGAGCTGACCGGGGTCGACGAGGTGCGCACCGGTGCGCCCACCTGGGCCGGCCCGGAGCCGACCTGGCCGCTGAGCGCCCAGGTGCAGCTGCGCGCGCACGGCGCCGCGGTGCCGTGCACGGTCACGGTCGACGAGGACGGCGGCCTGGTGGTCGCCCTGCACGAGACCCAGCGCGGCGTCGCACCGGGGCAGTCCGCAGTGCTCTACGAGCCCGACGCCGAGCGCGGGGACCGGGTGCTCGGCCAGGCCGCCGTGCTCCGTGCGGGGGCCCGCTCCGCGGTGTGACCGGGCCGGGTCGACGAGTCGACCTGTCGACCTGTCGACCCGGCCGGTCGCGCAGCTGGCACCCGAGTGCGCGCCCAGGCGGCCCACGACGCCGCCCGGACCCGCACTCGGGCGCACTCCCCGTGGCGCGCGCCGGCACGCGTCCGACGGCGACGCCGTACCCGCCCGGCGACGCAACGGGCCGCCGGTGCGCGGTCCCGCGCGTCTGCGCGCGGCCGGGTTTCGTGCGCGTGAACGCTCGGGGTCGATCACAGGGAGCCCTTGGTTTCGTCACCGGCTCGGGCTAGGTTCGCCGAGGCGAGAAGGTTCGCCGAGCTACTTAGTCATGCTCCGTGACCGATCCGTCACGCACGGTCGGGATGGGGCTTCGGGCCCTGGAGGACCCTTGCGCAGAACGCGCCTCACCCTGGCTGCCACGCTCGTGGCCTCGGCCGCCGTCGTCGGCATCCCGTCCACGTCCACCCCGGCGCAGGCCGCGCCGGGGGGCGTCGTCCAGCTCGTGGCGATGAACGACTTCCACGGCCGCATCAGCGAGCAGTCCGGAGGCGACGGGCAGCTCGTCACCTCGCCGGGGCCGGACAACGCCTACGGCACCGGCGACGACGTGTCGCAGAACGTGGGTGGGGCGGCCAACATCGCCACCACGCTGGGCCAGATCCGGTCGGGCTTCCCGGGCGGGGCCGCCAACAGCTTCTTCGTCGGTGCCGGTGACCTGGTCAGCGCGTCGCCCTTCAACTCCAGCGTCTTCCGCGACGAGCCGACCATCGAGGTCCTCAACGCCCTCGGCCTGGACTACTCCTCCGTCGGCAACCACGAGTTCGACCGCGGACAGGAGGAGCTCAAGCGCATCTCCGCGGCCACCGACGACCTGAACTCCGACGACGTCACCGCGTGCGAGGGCGTCACCCCCGAGGTCGACGGCTGCTTCACCAACAGCCAGGGCGACCCGTTCGAGGGGGCGCAGTTCCCCTACCTCGCCGCCAACGTCATCGACGACGCGACGGGCGAGTCGGTCCTCCCGGCCTACGAGATCGTCACCGACGCCCAGGGCAACAAGGTGGGCCTGGTCGGCGTGGTCACCGACGACACCCCCAACATCGTCAGCCCCGACGGCATCGCCGGCCTGACCTTCATCTCGGAGGCGACGGCGGTCAACGACGCGGTCACGGACATGCAGACCGAGGACCCGTCGGTGCAGGCGATCGCGGTGATGATCCACGAAGGCGGCACGCAGACCGCCGGCGGCTTCTACGACGGCTGCGCGGGCGGCCTGACCGGCACGCCGATCGCGGCGATCAACGACGAGATCACCGCGGACGTCGACGTCATCATCAGTGCCCACACCCACGTGCCCTACAACTGCACGTTGCCGGACCCGGCGGGCAACCAGCGGCTGGTGACCCAGGCCGGCTTCTACGGCAAGGCCCTCACCGACATCCGCATGACGCTGAACAGCAGTGGTGACCTCGACCGCACGCCGACCTCCGCGGGCGCGACCGCCACCAACGTCCCGGTGCTGCGCACCTCGCCCGACGCGTCGATCCAGGCGATCGTGGACTACTGGCAGGGTCGGGCGAACGAGGCGGGCGCCGTGCAGGTCGGCAGCCAGACCGCGGACCTGGACCGGGCCTACCGGGCCGGTGCGCCCGTCCGCGACTCGGAGTCCGGCCTGGGCAACCTGGTCGCCGACGCCCAGCTCGCATACGCCCGGAACACCCCCAGCCTGGGTGGCCCGGACGTCGACGTGGCCTTCATGAACCCCGGTGGTCTCCGGGCCGACATCAACTGCCTCTCCAGCGGTGCGGCCGACCCGAACGGGAACGTCACCTTCGCCGAGACCTTCGCGGTGCAGCCGTTCAGCAACACGGTGAACACGGTGGAGCTGACCGGCGCCGGCATCGAGCAGGTCCTCGAGCAGCAGTGGGCCACCCGCAGCGGCTCGCCCAGCTTCCTGCAGCTGTCGGTGGCCGGGCTGACCTACGAGTTCGACCCGCGCCTGCCCGCTGGTTCCCGGGTCGACCCCGCGTCGATCCGCGTCGGCGGCCAGCCGCTCGACCTGGGTGCGACCTACACGGTGGCGGCGAACTCGTTCCTGATCGCCGGGGGCGACAGCTTCACCGCCTTCACGAAGGGGCGCCCGGCCGGCGCGACGGTCGTCACGGGCGGCAACGACGTCGACGCGTTCAACGCCTACGTGGCCGACGCCTCCCCGGTGGCGCCCCCCGCGCTGGACCGGGCGGTCTCCCTCGACCCGGCGCAGCCGTTCGACGACGACGGCTCGGGTACGGGGCCCTGCGACCTCACCGTGCCCGGCGGCGGCTCCGGCGGCGGCAACGGTGGTGGCACGGGCGGTGGCACCGGTGGCGGGGCCCCCGCGCCGGGGACCCCTGGTGTGCAGCCGGTCGTCAACCCCGGCAACGGGATCGCCGCCGGGCAGCTGGCCAACACCGGCGCGGCCACCGGGCAGCTGACCGCGCTCGGCGTCGGCCTGCTGCTGGCCGGCGGGGTCGCGACCGCGGCGGGCTACCGTCGCGGGCGTGGCGTCACCCGGTAGTCCCGAGCACGACAGCACCACCCCCAGCAGCACCGACCCGAGGCCGGTCCCCACGTCACCGTGGGGGCCGGCCTCGGGCGTCGGGTCCCTGCCCGGCACCGACCCCGCCGAGGCCGTGCGCCTCGTGGTGGGGGAGCTGCCCGGTTTCGCCCACCTGCCCGAGCTGCCCGGCCGAGGGGCCGGCGCGGACATGGTGGGCCGCACCGCCGGCCTGCTGGTCGACGTCGCCGTCGACCTGACCCCGGCCGGCTGGCGCCTGGTGCCCCGACCCGGTCACGACCTGCGCCGCGCGCAGGAGTTCCTGGCCCGCGACCTCGACGCCCTGCACGAGGTGGCCGGCGACTGGACCGGCCCCTTCAAGGTCTCCGCGGCCGGTCCGTGGACGCTGGCCGCCTCGCTGGAGCGCAGCCGGGGCGACCGGGCGGTGGTCGACCCCGGTGCCCGGCGCGACCTCGCGCAGTCGCTGGCCGAGGGGCTGCGCGCGCACGCCGACGCCGTGGCCGCCCGGCTGCCCGGGGCCACCGTGGTGGTCCAGGTCGACGAGCCGTCGCTGCCGGCGGTGCTGCAGGGCGGGCTGCCCACCACCACCGGGTTCGGCAAGCTGGCCGCCGTCGAGGAGCCGGTCGTGCTGGAGGAGACCACCCGCTTCCTGGCCGACCTCGACCGACCGGTCGTCGTGCACTGCTGCGCCGCCGGCGTGCCGCTGTCGCTGCTGCGCACCGCGGGTGCCGACGCCGTGTCCCTCGACCTCGGGCTGGTGCGCGACCTCGACGCGGTGGGCACCGCCGTCGACGCCGGCACCCACCTGCTGCTCGGCGTCGTCCCGGGCACCGACCTCCCGCTGCCCGCGCCCCGGGCGACCGCGGACCGGCTGCGGGCGTGGTGGGGCGAGCTGGGCTTCCCGGCCGAGCAGCTGCACACCTCGGTGACGCTCACCCCGACCTGCGGCCTCGCCGGGGCGTCGCCGGCGCACGCCCGGGCGGCCATGGCCCACGTGCGCGAGGCGGCGCGGTACCTGCTGCCGGACTGAGCTCCCTGTCGGTGGCCCCGGTTACCGTCTCCGACCGTGAGCACCGAGACCCCCGACACCCCCGACGTGGTCGCACCCGCCGAGCGCGCCGACGTCACCGAGGTGCCCGAGGCGGCCCGCGGCCGGCACCGCGAGCTGTCCGAGGAGCTCGACCGGCTGGCCTTCGCCTACTACGTGAAGGACGCCCCGCAGGTCAGCGACGGCCAGTACGACGAGCTCATGGGCGAGCTCAAGGCCCTCGAGGCCGAGCACCCCGCCCTGGTCACCCCCGAGTCGCCCAGCCAGAAGGTCAACGGCGGCTTCGGTGCCACGTTCTCCCCGGTCACCCACCTCGAGCGCATGCAGAGCCTGGACAACGCCTTCGACTCCGACGAGCTGTCGGCGTGGGCCGCCCGGGCCGACCGCGACGGCGCGGCCGGGGCCGGGTACCTGTGCGAGCTCAAGATCGACGGCCTGGCCATCGACCTGGTCTACGAGCGCGGCCGACTGGTGCGTGCCGCCACCCGGGGCGACGGCGTCACCGGGGAGGACGTCACGGCCAACGTCGCCACGATGGCCGACGTCCCGCAGCAGCTGACCGGCGACGACGTCCCCGAGCTGGTCGAGGTGCGCGGCGAGGTCTACTTCCCGGTCGCCGCCTTCGCCGAGGTCAACGCCGCGCAGGTCGAGGCCGGCAAGGCCCCGTTCGCCAACCCGCGCAACGCCGCCGCCGGCTCGCTGCGCCAGAAGGACCCCCGGGTCACCGCCACCCGCCCGCTGCGGCTGCTGGTGCACGGCATCGGCGCCCGCACCGGCTTCGACCTCGAGCGGCAGTCGGAGGCCTACGAGAAGCTGAAGTCCTTCGGGCTGCCCACCAGCACCCGGTACGAGGTGGTGCCCGACCTCGAGGCCGTGTGGGCCTACATCGAGCGCTACCGCGAGCAGCGGCACGCCGTCGAGCACGAGATCGACGGCGTGGTCGTCAAGATCGACCAGGTCGCGCTGCAGCGGCGGCTGGGCTCCACCAGCCGTGCCCCGCGCTGGGCGATCGCCTTCAAGTACCCGCCCGAGGAGGCCACCACCAAGCTCCTGGACATCCGGGTCAACGTCGGGCGCACCGGGCGGGTCACGCCGTTCGGCTACATGGAACCGGTGAAGGTGGCCGGCTCCACCGTGCAGCTGGCCACGCTGCACAACGCCAGCGAGGTCGAGCGCAAGGGCGTCTGGATCGGCGACACCGTGGTCATCCGCAAGGCCGGCGACGTCATCCCCGAGATCCTCGGGCCGGTCGTCGACGTCCGCCCCGCCGACGCGCACCCCTTCGTCATGCCCACGCACTGCCCCGAGTGCGGCACCGAGCTGCGGCACGAGAAGGAGGGCGACGCCGACATCCGCTGCCCCAACTCCCGGTCGTGCCCGGCGCAGCTGCGGGAGCGGGTCTTCCACGTCGCCGGCCGCGGCGCCTTCGACATCGAGGTGCTCGGCTACGAGGCCGCCACCTCGCTGCTGGAGAGCGGCCTGCTCGCCGACGAGGGCGACGTGTTCGCCCTCACCGCCGAGCAGCTGACCACCGCCGACTTCTTCACCAAGAAGGACGGCACGCTGTCGGCCAACGGTCAGCGCCTGCTCACCAACCTGCAGACCCGCAAGGACGTCCCGCTCTGGCGGGTGCTGGTCGGGTTGTCGATCCGGCACGTCGGCCCCACGGCCGCGCAGGCGCTGGCCCGCGAGTTCCGCTCGATGGACCGGCTGATGGCCGCCACCGAGGAGGAGCTGGCCGCCGCCGACGGCGTCGGCCCCACCATCGCGGCGGCGGTGCGCGACTGGTTCGCCGTCGACTGGCACCTCGGCGTCGTGGAGAAGTGGCGCCGCGACGGCGTCCGCATGGAGGACGAGGCCTCCGACGCCGGCCCGGGGCCGCTGACCGGCATCACCGTCGTGGTCACCGGGTCGCTGCGCGACCACAGCCGGGACCAGGCCATCGCGGCCATCCAGGAGCGCGGTGGCAAGGTCACCGGCTCGGTGTCGAAGAAGACCGGTTTCGTCGTGGTCGGTGCCGACCCGGGCAGCAAGTACGACAAGGCCGTGCAGGTCAAGGCGCCGGTCCTGGACGACGACGGCTTCGCCGTGCTCCTCGAGCAGGGTCCCGACGCCGCCCGAGAGGTCGCCACCATCGGCGACGGCAGCGAGCCCGAGCCCCCGTCCGGTGCCGACGACGAGGCGGCCGCCCCGGCGGAGCCGGCCCCGCGCAAGCGCGCGCCGCGGAAGGGGGCGGCCCGGAAGGGGGCGGCCCCGGCCGCCGACGGCGGACCCACCGACCCGGGCGGGGCAGCCGACGCCCCCGACGCCCCCGACGCCGAGGAGGGCTAGGGGCCGGGGGGCAGCTGGGAGACCGTGGAGGCGATGCCCACCAGGTGGGTCAGCCGCAGCAGCTCCGAGCGGCGGAACACCGGCCCGCCCGACCGGCCCACCAGCACCGTGGCGCCCGCGCCGAACGGCGTGGCCATCATCTCCACGGCCAGGTCCCGCCAGCGGGCGGGCAGCCAGGCGTCGTCGCTGGGCAGCAGCAGCGGCGCGGTCAGCGGAAGCCACGGCAGCTCGACGTCCTCGAACGAGGGTGCGGCCTCCGAGGCCGCCACCACCCGCACGGGGTCGGCCGCGCCCAGCACGACGGCCCAGCCGCAGTGGAACACCCGCGGCAGCTCGGCGGCCAGCAGCGCCGGGGTACCCGTACCGCCGCGCGACAGGGCCTCCAGCAGGGCCAGCTCGCGGTGGGTGTCCAGCTGGCCGGCGAACGGGCGCAGCGACTCCACGGCCACCCCGGGCACGGTGGTGACCGCGGTGATCAGGCTGTCGGCCACCCGGTCCTCGGCCAGCTCGACGACGATGTCGTCGACGGCCACGCCGCCGCCGCGCTCGAGCACGTCGACGGACACGATGTCGATGCCGGCCTGGCCCAGGGCCGTCGCGACGGCCCCCAGGATGCCGGGACGGTCGGGGACGACCAGCCTCAGGAGGTAGGACACGGCGTCCTCCGCGGACGGGGTCGGGGGGCGCGGGGCCCGGCAGGGTGCCGATCGCCGTCGATCGAGGTCGCCGACAGCCTGCCCCATCGGGTGCCCGGGAGGCGAATGCCGTGCTCGGCGGGGCGTCACGCACGGTCCCCGTAGAGTGGACGGTCGGGATCGGCCCCGCCGACCACCCGCCGCACCGCCCCCGATGACCGACGGAGCGCCACAGCCGCATGAGCACGGACAGCAGCAGCCTCTCCCGGGACGACGTCGCGCACCTCGCGCAGCTGTCCCGGCTCGCCGTCAGCGACGAGGAGCTGGACCTCTACGCCAGCCAGCTCGGTGTCGTGCTCGGCGCCGTGGCCCGGGTCCAGGACGCCCCCACCGCCGACGTCGCGCCCACCACGCACGCCGTCCCGCTGACCAACGTGCACCGCCCCGACGTGGTCGCCCCCAGCCTCAGCCGCGAGCAGGCCCTCTCGGGCGCCCCCGCCGCCGAGGACGACCGCTTCCGCGTGCCGCGCATCCTGCAGGAAGAAGCATGAGCACCGACCTCACCCGCCTCGACGTCTCCGGGCTGCGCGCTGCACTGGCCGACGGCAGCACCAGCGCCGTCGAGGTCGCGCAGGCCCACCTCGACGCCATCGCCGCCACCGACGGCGCGCTGAACTCCTACCTGCACGTCGACGGCGAGACCGCGCTGGCCACCGCCGCCGACGTCGACCGCCGCCGCGCCGCCGGCGAGGAGCTCGGCCCGCTGGCCGGTGTGCCCGTCGCGCTGAAGGACGTCGTCGTCACCGAGGGCGTGCCCACCACCAGCGGCTCGAAGATCCTCGAGGGCTGGCGGCCGCCCTACGACGCCACCGTCGCCGCGCGGCTCAAGGCCGCCGGCACCGTGCTGCTGGGCAAGACCAACATGGACGAGTTCGCGATGGGCTCCTCCACGGAGAACTCCGCCTACGGCCCGACCCGCAACCCGTGGGACCACGACCGCATCCCCGGCGGCTCCTCGGGTGGCTCCTCGGCCGCGGTGGCCGGGTTCCTCGCGCCCTGGTCGATCGGCACCGACACCGGCGGCTCGATCCGCCAGCCCGCCGCCGTCACCGGGCTGGTCGGGCACAAGCCCACCTACGGCTCGGTCTCCCGCTACGGGCTGATCGCGTTCTCCTCCAGCCTCGACCAGGCCGGGCCGATGACCCGCACCGTGGCCGACGCCGCGCTCATGCACGAGGTGATCGGCGGGCACGACCCGCGCGACTCCACCTCGATCGACGCCCCGGCGGCCCCGTTCGTCGAGGCCGCGCGGCAGGGCGCCACCGGCGACCTCTCCGGGGTCACGGTCGGCGTCGTCCGCGAGCTCGGCGGCGAGGGCCACACCGAGGGCTACGAGCCCGGCGTGCTGGCCGCGTTCGAGGCCGGGGTGCAGCAGCTGCGCGCGCTGGGTGCCGAGGTCCGCGAGGTCTCGTGCCCCAGCTTCGACCTGGCGCTGGCCGCCTACTACCTCATCGCGCCCAGCGAGGCCTCGAGCAACCTCTCGCGCTTCGACGGCGTGCGCTACGGCCTGCGGGTCGGCGACGACGGCAGCCACGACCTCGACGAGGTCATGGGCCTCACCCGCGCCCAGGGGTTCGGCCCCGAGGTCAAGCGCCGCATCATCCTGGGCACCTACGCCCTGTCGGCGGGCTACTACGACGCCTACTACGGGCAGGCGCAGAAGGTGCGCACGCTGATCGGCGGCGACTTCGCCTCGGCCTTCGCCGACGTCGACGTCCTGGTCAGCCCGACGTCCCCGATCGTGGCCTTCCCGATCGGCCAGCGGGTCGACGACCCGCTGGCCATGTACGCCGCCGACCTGTGCACCCTGCCCGCCAGCCTCGCGGGTCTGCCGGCCATCTCGGTGCCGTGCGGGCTGAGCGAGGGCCTGCCGGTCGGGCTGCAGGTCATGGCCCCGGCGATGGCCGACGACCGCTGCTACCGGGTCGCCGCCGCCCTGGAGGCCGCGCAGGACGCCGCCCGCGGCGGCACGTTCCTGGACCAGCTGGCGGCCCGGTCGTGAGCGGCGCCCTCAAGGCCGCGTGGGGGCTGACCGCCTTCGTCGTCCTCGCCGGCGTCGTGCTGTGGGCAACCACCGGTCGCGCCATGTTCGCCGTCTTCATCGTCCTGGGGGTGCTCACCGCGGTCGGCGCCGTCGTCACCGGTCGGGCCGAGGCCCGGGACACCCAGCGGAAGAAGGACCTGAAGTGAGTTCGGACCGTCTGCTCGAGTTCGACGACGTCGTCGCCCGGTACGAGCCGGTCTTCGGCCTGGAGACCCACGTCGAGCTGGGCACCGCCTCGAAGATGTTCTGCGGCTGCGCCACCACCTTCGGCGCCGAACCCAACACGCACACCTGCCCGGTGTGCCTGGCGCTGCCCGGCGCGCTGCCGGTGGCCAACGCCACCGCGATCGAGGACACCATCCGGATCGGGCTGGCCCTGGGCTGCCGGATCGCCAGCTGGTCGCGGTTCGCCCGGAAGAACTACTTCTACCCCGACATCCCCAAGGGCTTCCAGACCAGCCAGTACGACGAGCCGCTCTGCACCGCCGGGCACCTCGACGTCGAGGTCGACGGCGAGACGTACCGGGTGGAGATCGAGCGCGTGCACCTGGAGGAGGACACCGGCAAGAACCTGCACGTCGGTGGCGCCACCGGTCGCATCCACGGCGCCGACCACTCGCTGGTCGACTTCAACCGGGCCGGCATCCCGCTGGTCGAGATCGTCACCCGCCCGGTGCCCGGCGTCGGCGCCAAGGCCCCGGAGGTCGCCCGCGCCTACGTGGCCGAGCTGCGCGAGATCCTGCTCGCCCTCGGCGTGTCCGAGGTGCGCATGGAGCAGGGCAACCTGCGCTGCGACGTCAACACCTCCCTCGCCCCGGTCGGGTCGCTGGAGTGGGGCACCCGCACCGAGACCAAGAACGTGAACTCGCTGCGGTCGGTGGAGCGGTCGGTGCGCTACGAGATGCGCCGGCAGGCCGCCCTGCTCGACGACGGCGTGCGGATCCTGCAGGAGACCCGGCACTTCCACGAGGACACCGGCTCGACCTCGGCCGGGCGCAGCAAGGAGGAGGCCACCGACTACCGGTACTTCCCCGAGCCCGACCTGGTGCCCATCGCCCCGGACGCCGCCTGGGTCGAGCAGCTGCGCGCCGCCCTGCCCGAGCTGCCGGCCGCCCGCCGCACCCGGCTGCGCGAGGAGTGGGGCATCTCCGACACCGAGATGGCCTGGCTGGTCAACGCCGGTGCGCTCGGGCTGGTCACCGACACCGTCGAGGCCGGGGCCGACCCGGGCGACGCCCGCAAGTGGTGGCTCGGCGAGCTGTCGCGGCGCGCGAAGGACGACGGCGTCGAGCTCACCGACCTCGCGGTCACCCCGGCCCAGGTCGCGCAGCTGTGCGCGCTGGTCGCCGCCGGCACCGTCAACGACCAGCTGGCCCGCCAGGTGCTCGACGGCGTGCTGGCCGGTGAGGGCTCGCCGCAGCAGGTCGTGGACAGCCGCGGGCTGGCGGTGATGGGGGAGTCCGACGAGCTCGACGCCGCCGTCGACGCCGCGATCGCCGGTGCCCCCGACGTCGTGGAGAAGGTGCGCGGCGGCAAGGTGGCTGCCCTGGGCGCCCTGGTCGGGGCGGTCATGAAGGAGACCCGCGGGAAGGCCGATGCAGCCACGGTCCGCCGCATGCTCGAGGAGCGCGTGCTCGGCTCGTGATCTCGTTGCAGCCACTGCACCGGGCCGACCTCGGTCTGCTCGGGCAGTGGCTGCGCGAGCCCCTCGTGCAGCGGTGGTGGGGAAACACCCCTCTCCCCCCGCCACGAGCAAGCTCGCGGCGGGACCCTGAGAGGGGCCCACCGCCCTGTACCTGG
>Ga0325401_1002760_pt1 | contig 15748 bp, 5 predicted proteins | sample PopdelMetagenome_FD_205666 | JGI IMG/M metagenome (GOLD analysis project Ga0325401, IMG submission 205666) | Populus deltoides microbial communities from Bellville, Georgia, United States - Xylem-PdKOR-R2 | ecosystem: Host-associated > Plants > Phyllosphere > Stem > Wood/Secondary xylem | place...
TTTTTTTTTTTCTTTTTTTTTAATATTTCTTAATAATCATTTAGGGAGGCCCCTTTAACATTTCAGAAAGACATATTTCTTATTTTCTTTATTCAATGGTAAAGAGTATTTTCCAATCAATTTACACATTATCAAGGTTATATTTTTATTCAGGTAAAATTAAAAATATATTCTCAAATTGACTCAATCCATTCGAAGTAATTTAGCGAGATTATGGAGATAAGAATTAAACAAAATCCCACAACCAATATCATGAAGGCTTGTTGTGTTTATTTCAGGGCACTATAATTATAGTGATTCCAAATTCCAAATTCCAAATTATCAAATATGTTTATTTATTATATCTCAATAACTTATGATCTTGTCACTTATACCTCAATAGTTTTTGTTTTCATGTGTTTTTTTTAAAAAATATATATATATCTTGAAAAAACATTAAATTAATGAATATTGGGAGGGTTAAGAGATTGTAGGGAACTTGTTATAATTTCAAGGAATGCATAAGATTTTACTATTTCCAGCCATACACAAAAAAGGATGAAATGTACAACTATTTGGAGAAAAATGAAGGAAATACTGAAGATAGTGGCAAAAAGTCTGGCACTGTAAGATGGACATGTAGCCATTGGTGGGGGAAGGTGAGAATCATTCATGGCATCCCTTTCTCTGTGGAAGAACCTTAGCAATTAAAGTTCTGAAAGTGAACGTTATGCTTGAAATGATTCAAAAGAAGATCATCATCACTCATGTATAGAGTTTGAGCATATCTGCTTCCCCGTTGAAAACCTGGAAAGCTCATGATGCTAAGCCTTCATCAATGCCTAGTCCAGTCATTTTGCCCCGTCTCCTCTGTCGAGGATTGGATGATCTTGCTAGTGCGCTGTTGACATTAGTGGCCTAGCGGGGCCAGCGCAACGGAAGATGGACATTTAAAATCAAACCCGGTGCCATGAAAGCGTCCATTCATTTTCCTGTTCCTTTTGCTATATTACTTCATTGGATGAAAGACTGAATGTAAAGATAATATAAAAAAAAATAGACTTATTAAACAGATATAATGGATTTGAAAAGCTGAGCACTAAGCTATTATATTATTCCGGGAAGATAGATAGCAGCATGTTATTGGGATTATTTTATATGCATATCTGAGAAAAAATACTGTGAAAAATAATTGTTACCATACTTCTAGAAACGGACCAACCGCCCTTCTTCCGTCGAAATTAAGCAGAGGTAATGACGATAATTTTTAAACGGTGCATTTGGAGGTAATGAAAAAAGCTTGTAGGGGCCTGATGTTTTTTTTCTGCAAGAATATTGATGTGAAGAATGATTGCTTTTAGAATATGCAGAGGATAGATAAGAATTGACGAATTGAAGAATATTTGTTGCCCACGAAAGATTATGAAGGACATTGAGTATGGTCTGGAATAGCTATCGAGTTTGGGGTTTTGGGTGAAGAACTGTATGTTAGTACCTGGAAATCAAATCCAGGACCGAGCATAGTAATTGTTACAGATGAAATGGATCAGGTGTTCGATGGTTAATCTCCAGTCTTTTTTATCATGAGAAGTGCTTAGATTTCCAATCGAATAGGATGCTGAGATGCTGATTGAACCAATTTGCATGCAGCAGAAACTTGGAATTCGAAATTGATGCTTAAAGTTCTATATTATACATTGTTGAACATGATAATCTCCTCATAGAAGATTTGACAGGGTTATCTTTTCCTAGCTGAAAAGTGAAAACACACAAAACACTTGGACAGGTTACCCATAAGATAGCTTGGACTTGGAGAAAACTCACGCTATACAGGTTAGAGTTTCCTCGGAGAAACATCACATATATGGACAAATTTAAATAAAGAATTTCTGATTAGCCTGTCAAAAGCATTGTGCCGTCGTCGTAAGGGAGAAACATCTTGCTCTCTTCAACAGAAATACTCCAAAGCATGTCTGGCCAATATTCCCACAATGGAGAAGCCAGCGAAGGATAAGAAAAATTGCAACCTTCTTCACTAAACCCATCACAAACTGGTTCAATAGTGTTTTCAATGTCTCTCCATATGTCATCCATCGAGTATCCCTTTTCACCCCCTTGCACCGCCTCTCCGTTTTTTCCTGCTGAAGCAACTTGTTCAAGCCCCCCTGTGTCATAAAAACTTGCTTCTCCAGTTCCCGGAGGAGATGATGAATTCACTGTAGTGATATTTGATGAAGAGGAACAGTTTGAAGATGACAGTGAAGGGGACACGACGCTTTTCCTTTCTTGAGCCTTCTTCCGCGTATGAGTCCTCCAATAGTTCTTTATTTCATTATCAGTTCGCCCCGGTAATTTGCGAGCAATTCTTGACCACCTGCACAAGATTTTGTACCATAAAAAATACTTACTGATATGAACAGCACAATCAGAGATTCCGAGGACAAAACGAGATGGGTGTTAAGATTTATACTAAAACTGTACATAGTATAGAAGGGAAGTCACAAGGCGAGGATCAGAATCCGAGTGTAAATTAGAATCGGAAAAGTTTTCAGTAATATATATCTGATGATCATCATGGAGGCAGAGGCAATAAACAATAAATAAAAGAATGGATTGTGAAAAGAAAAGAAGGGAAACTTCCGATCCTATTTCAAACCTATTTCCCCATCTGGCGTGAAGTTCCAGGACAAGTCTTTCTTCTTGAGGTGTCATCTTTCCTCTTTTAAGACCAGGGTGGAGATAATTAACCCATCGCAACCTGCAACTTTTTCCTGTTCTGTTCAAACCTACAACAAAACCAGGTGGTTAAAGGTGGTTCCTTTACAAAACCACCCATCGCCATACATGCATACCTATATTTGTCTCCCGCCACCTTCAAACCTGATACTTTTGCTATAAAATCCCATCGTCGATCTCCAAATAAGTTCACGAAGTTGATCAGTAGAATGTCCTCCTGTTCTGTCCATGGACCCTTTCGGGTTTCGTCTTGCATCATTTTCATTTTTCTCCCTTTTGCTTTTTTCTCTCTGTCTCTCTCCGACCTTTAGCCCACCCACTTACTGGTACTTGGGGTGATCTAGTTGTACACTACTCTTATTTATACAAGCAATTTAGCACTAGTGGAAGACTATGTGACAAGTTTTAGTTATTATGATAATCATCATTTTGCAATCTTCACCCTACATTTGGTTTGCGCATGCTCATTCTCTGATATGCACCTAATGCATTTGATGTCAGCCACTATAGGCAACAGCCAGAGTAAATTATTTGATATGTTGACGTAACTTTCACAATCACCTCTTGTTCTAATATCAATTGCTAAATTATCACAGCACTATATGTTTGTCTCGTGAGTTATGCATTTTCATAGTAAGTAATTAGGAGCATTGATTTTCTTTTCTGGTCATTTATACAGTCAGAAATTGATGCCTGTTTCTGTGCATGTGCGCAAGCCAACTGGAAAGCAGAGTCAGAGTTTTTCGTGTAAATATTTGTAGTATTAGCCATGGATTATAGATTAGCGTGATAAAGTGTGGTCGGAACTGTGTTTTACTTCGTTTACGGTTTTGAAAGTGTTTGGTTAATCAACAAGTATTACCGTAGCTTTGTATGTATCCTTTTTTGTAGAAACATTTATCATGGAAAGATATAATTTATAGCTTTTCTTGAATATAAATTTTCAAACCACCAAACTCCCATAATCATGCTGTAATAATTCTTGCATGTTATAAAGTGGTGAAAGGAGTAATGAGCGTAAAAGAGAACAACTCCACAAAATTAAGGAGGGCGACCTCAAGATTTGATTGGATAAAAGGGAATAAGGTGATGGAAGTCCCTAGATCTTCTCACCCTTGTGTTCAATTTGAGGAAAACCCCTGACTTTAGCGGAGGCCGCAGATATGGAGACTCTCTGCTTCCTAGAAGAAAAGGAAAAGGAAGAAGAGGACAAGCCTTGTAAAGCAGGGAAGAGGAAGGAACTGTTTCGGTGTCATGCATGTGAGTGCCCACCTCTTCAATAAAAGTGTGGACGGAGGGAGATGTTATTATAGACAACACATTTTTTATGCATAGCATTTCAGCTTCCTAAATCCTACTTTAGAATTTGGCCACCACAAGTTGATATCCATAATTCCTTTAGCAGCCTTACAGTAAAGATTATCTTAGTTAGACATTCTCAAACTCATAATTTAAAGAATCTCTCTTTTTGGTACCGTGTGCTAATAATAAATCTGCTTGCGAGTAAATCTGTCAAGCAAGATTCGGTCCATTTCTCATAAAGAAGCAAATATATATTAAATCACTACCAAACCTCACACATACATGCTGCTATGAACTCCATATATTTATCAATCATATGAACCTCAATTATCAATCACTAGACATGATTGGAGAGAATATATATATATATATATATATATATATATAGAGAGAGAGAGAGAGAGAGAGAGAGAGAGAGGGGTTAGCTGAGTTATAATGTCATGCTCTCGAAACATTCCAAAAGTTTCAGACTCTGTCTATCTCTTCCTTTTTTGGTGAATAGAAGATTTTAAAAGTTAGAGAAATTCTTCTGTTTAACCAATATCTTGAAACTAAACTCTATGTAAGAGCACACGGGTTTTGGGAATTAATTAGTAGAAACAAGCTTGAACAAAAAATGTTCATAATATATGTGTATGTATATGGGGTAATTTACAGATTAAATTCATAGCCAGTCGTAGTAAATAGCATTAGCGCAACGTTGTTTATGAGCTCAACATAATACAATAAAAGTTTTTTTTTAAAAAAAAAAAACAAAAGCAAAAGAACTTACATTATCAAATCTGAACATTCACTATGGTGTTCATTCTAAATAATACTGGGATATTAAGAGGTAAAAATCTGAACATGCTTGTGTGGAGGGGATATAGGATAGTTTTTTTGATCGAGATAAATATAATAAATGCTATAAAGCAACATATAAATTTTCTCCTAGTGGAGAAACCATCACATATCTTATTAAATCTCTGTTTGAGTTCGAGCTGGAGAAGGTTGTGCAAGAGTTGCTATATGGTGTGAGAATCTCTGTTTGAGTTTGAGCTCGAGAAGGTTGTGCAAGAGTTGCTATATATGGTATTAGCGAGGATGATCATGTTGCTAAGAAGTATGATGTTTCTAATGAAAAAACCTTGATGTAAAAGGTTGGAGATTATTTATTGAACAATCATGAAATCAAGGCATAATTAAACAATTTAAACTTGATAATAAGTTATTTCCAACCTTTAAAATTGACATAAAAAATCCCTTTTTAGTATATAAATTTATATTAATAGTCATAACTTTTGATTTGATTTTTGAATCAAATTATAAATTTTCTATAAGATTTTAAAGTTTTTATTTTATATAGGTTTCATATCGATGAGTAATTCCTTCAAACGAGGCTTAATTTTTTTTTCTAATATAAACATGGTTGTTTAACTTGTGTTTTAAAATAGTAATTGAAAAGAAAATATTTAATAATAAAATCTGGAATTACTATTTTTGTGTGATGATATTATTCGGTAGAATTCTATATATGTTGTCTTTTCCTGGGTTGTTTACGTCTTCATTAATTACTCTACATAAATAACCTTAAATCAGAGGAATGATACGTGTCTTAAAAATCAAGATGATCCTATTTTTGTTCGAAGTCAATGCATTTGTTTATCTTTCTCCCAAATCAAATTGAATAAGATCAGATTCGTTTGATTAATAATTCAAGATTTGTTTTTTCTGGTCCACAAATCAATACAACGTTCTGGGCAACCTTTCGTTTTCACATTGACAAAGACAACGAATTATATAGAGATGGACGACGGGAATTGATTGGTCTGTCAATCCACTGACAATTCTAGAGAGGGTTAAGGAGGCTAACATATTATAGCACTACCAACAATACGATAAGGAATTAAGATATATATATAAATCTAAAGTGGAATATGGCATCATGTATTAACACCAAAAACATTATATAATTAAGTTGAGGTTGTGATGCCTAGCATTAACTCCAGTATGGTTAAGATAACAAAACAATGGAAAGAAACGTGATGGTGGCTCCTTGCTTTATGATCAGTCCTCCCTGTAGTGGAATAGAGATAGAAAAGAGTGGCCAAAAAGACGAGCCATTGTGACGTGGAAACCACCAATCTGTGGTCACTCCACTTGAATTCATTTCCATCTCTCTCTCTCTCTCTCTCTCTCTCTCTCTCTCTCTCTCTCTCTCTCTCTCTCTCTGTTTATGTATATTGTATACTGTTTATGTATATTGTATATGTGCATGCATACAATCCATACATTGCTAGGTTAGAAAGTTTCCTTTGTATAACCCCATAAAATCTTCTCGTATTAGATGTTTAGGCTTGTTTGAGAATTTAGATCCATGTTGGTTTTGCTTGGTTTCTTGATTCTTCTCTCAACTTTTTTTTCTTGATTTTCTTTACTGGGTTACAAAGATTGAAGTCCGTTTTAATTTCTCGGGTACATATGAAAACTAAAAAGAATATGCTAATGAGTATTGATGCATGCGGACCAAGGTTCAAAAAAGGATATCCTATCTGCTTTATGGCCTCAGTTCGAAAGGGAAATTGCCATGCGGAAACAGCTATACATCACTGATAATATGATATATATATATATATATATATATATATATATATATATATATATATATTAATTGGCATGATAATGTAGATTATATGGCATGATAAGAAGATATATTTTTGTTTATTTCCATTTCTTATGCTCAGAGGCAAGGATTAACATGGGAAAAGGACACTATGATAATATATATATATATATACACACACCATTTCAGGAGGAGCTTGTCTGACCTGATCATATAAAGAGTAAAGGTCCCATTTGTCGGGGATGTGAGAGATGAATCGCTGCCTGCTACTGATCAAGCTTCCCTTTATAGCTTAACTAGCTTGAAATTACTAATTATAGGAAGGACATGATCATTTCTCGATGATGGTTTGTCGGGATGATGGAATCCAAAGGAGAAATTTCGTCTTCTTTTTTTCCCTTTCTTTTCTCCTTCGATTACTTGGCGTTTGATGAAAAGCAAGATTAGCCATAGTGATGGGCATTTGGTAATAGAAAAGACTGGACTGGTTCTGAGAAGTAATAGTTGGAATTAAACCATTGCAGGATCAGCTGTAAAGTGAGAGTGGGATTCCCATTTCGATCCTAATTCAGAGGATACTCAAAATCCTTGTAGACAAGGAAGCACGACGACGTTGTTGCTAGAAATTTATAATAGCAGCTCTCTATCTCCATAGGAATGATGCCTCATGCCCCTAGCCATTACTGCCTTTTCATGATACGATGATTGGCCTATATGATATTCTTGTTTCCCCCCAGGCGCCCTAGAAAGTGGCCATCAGATGATTTCACAGTTGTTTTCAATCTGAAATGAAATGCTTCCGGTGCCTGCTTCTGCAAATTAACTTGATCGATAGAGAAATATAGATGCTTTGCATCCATTTTGTTTCAACATATTACTTAGATTGTAGCTAATGGTCGGATCAAAATTCTCTAAAACACAAAAAGAAATATTTAGCTATTACTAATATATTTTTTAATAACTATGAACTCAAATTTTGTTTAATAAAAGGAATCAATGATCATATAGATCATTAAATATTTAAAAGAAATGTTCATATTCGTGAAATATTAAATAATAAAGTTAAAAAACAAATACAAATAAAAATATTAAATTTTATATATATACTACCGGAAACTCGTCTAAAACTAACAGAATAAATTCTTGGTTTTACAACTAATGTCAAACTCCTTCTATCATATTTAATATTTTTCAACCAATAAAATTAAATTTAATTTTATCAAATTGAGTATAAAAAATCAGGATTTTTAATTAAAATATCAAGAACCCCATAGCAAGCTTAACACAAATAATTTATAATGTTCAAACTCGAAACAACACAACATAAAATGTGATAAGATTGAAAAGAAAAAAAAGGTGTTTGGTGACTGGAATATTAGAAAAGGCATAAAAGAGCTAAAAAGAAAAGGCATAAAAAAAGGTTCTGATCAACAGTGTCCTGTGAGGAAGTTTACAGGGATTTTGCCATCTTATTATTATTTTATTTTTTTTGTAATAATTATAATTAAAGTTATAAAATAATACAAAGAATCGAACAGTTAACCCCACCGGCCATCAATGATTCAATATCTTCAAACGCATCTTCCCACAACCATGATGTTTCCAATTGTACGTGGCCAAGGAATACAACACGTCTAATTCCATAGCAAGAGCTTGTGGCTGGAGGTGCTTTCTGCTTCCACGTTCTGTGATTATATCACTAGGAGAAATTGAAATTGCAGAAGTTGAAGGCATGGCCACTTGCAGGGAATACTCCATAAACGCAGAGTATCTGTCATTCATCTCACAGTTTCTTTTTTTTTATTATTATTATTATATATTTTGTTTTTGATAACCCGAGGTATCCGACCAGTTTCCGCACATCATGACTAATCTCCGAGTTCACTAAATACCCTGCAAGTCTAGTGGATAGGTAAAACACTACGGAGATGACAGACATGCACAAAGAGAATCGAGCCCGAGTGCAGAGGAAGGGAACAAAGCCCTTCCCCCACTAGCTCATGACCTCAAGTGCTTATTATTATTATTATTATTATTATTATTATTATTATTATTATTATTATTAGCAACATGTTTTTCAAACATAAACCTATTATAATCTAAATAGCAAGTAAAAAAAGATGTTTTTATAATTTTATGTGGTTGTATAATAATTGAGTCATGTAAACCATATAAAAAAAACAATAATTCTTTTTTTTATTCTCATTGAATATTCATCTGCATTTTTTTTATAATTTGTTGCATATTAGACTAATGTATGGTTATTAAAAAAGTTATTGCAAATATAACCCTAAAAACTTTAATCTCGTTAAAAAAAAGTTATTAAGAGATTAGGCCAGCACCTTGCCTCTAGAGAGAAAAGCACAGGTTCCATGCCTCACATTTTTAGCATTGAATGGATAATGTCATCATGTGAATATAAAAAGAAAAATGATGGTAGATGATGCCTAATAATATTTATTTATTTTAATTAAATGATAAAAAATCAAAGATTATTTTAAAATCAACTCAATATTAAATAATAAAATTTTAAAAAAAATCATCAAAAATCCAATATTAAAATTTATTTTAAAAAAACAAATAGATCAGATTGGGCACGAGTAGCCCAACATATTGGTGCCTTAAAAAAAGTTCATGCATATAAGTCTAAGTTAGACAATATAAACAACCGGTAAAAAACAGTTTTACTTTCTTAAAAAAAAAAGCTAACATCTTAAAAAAAAAAAACATTTAGTCAATAATATACCAGATTAATTACAGTTAACATGATTTAACTCATTAAACTCGTAATTGTGGTTATTGACTTTGATAGGTTCAATAATTTTTTTAATTATATGATAGAAAAACAAAGACAAACAACGAAGTGTCGCTTGCTATGCCCAACTCAAAATAAAGGCATCATTGTGGCGGTTAAAAAATTATGAAGTAGAGTTTTTTGGGTTGAAATTTTATTTTTCAACTCATTTTCATCTAAAAACATCTAATAAACACCATAAAAGTTTTCATAAATCACTTGTTAACCTCAAAACACCCCCAAATCAGCCAAGAAGACCATAATCAAATGAAGCAAAAAAATCAAAATAAAACTTGATCTTTTTTTAAAAAACATTTTTACAAAGAAAATTCATCACCATTGAACTCTTCTTGTTAAATAAAACCTGTAAACACTAAATTTGATCATTTTTGTTGTTAGTATTATAACAATCAAGAATTTTCTATTTCTTTCATTAGTTTTTGATAATTTTCTCTTTTTTTTTCTAACTCGTTATAAACTGAAAAATAAATAAAATAATTTTTTAAATCAAAATCAAAATTATCACAAATCTTGGGTGATCAATACATTTTTTAAAAATTTTAATTTGAATATTAATTTTATATACTTAAACCAAAAAAAGTATTCAATTGAAAAAAAAAATTCATATCAAGAGGTTCGATGAAAATGACTGACCTTCTAATTTTTTAGTTTTTGTTAATGGTTGTCCTGCCTAAAATCTAATCTAGAAAAAAAATTAATTTCAATGCAGAAAATTAATATAAAATTATGTTGATGTTCTTCATTTATCGTTCGCATCCAATGATAAGTCTTCGAAAAACACATGTTAAAAAATAAAGTTAATTTCGTCATATATTATAAAGAATCTCTCTAACTGAACTTTTCTAAAAAAAATTCCAAGAAAAGTGATAATTTAAGTATCAGCACTAATCACACTAATGACACGTGCAAAAGAAATAATAAAAAACAATTGAGTAAAATCTCTGATAGTTTTTGTATAACACTGTTCAATTTTATACTTCAGAGTTCAGAGACTATTTTAAAAATCACATCATATTTGAGATGGAGTTGATTAAAGCCCGCCATGAGAATTTGAAGGTGAGCTCTGTGTGCTCTACAGACCCATGAAAAGCTTTCGACTAACTTCAAAGCTGAAAACTTTCTTTCAGTTTTCGAAGAAAGCTTACAAATTTAACAACATACAATTGAAGAATCTGCACCAACTGTACAGTCCCATTTCAACTAAGTCTTCATGCTCTGGTTTCTTTATAGGAAAGGACTCAGTTGCTCTTTCTAAGGCATTATCTTTTTGTGAGAATTCAAAGTCATTCATCCTTGGAACCCAAATTCATGGTTATATTATTAAGCTTGGATTTAGTAGTGATGTTTTTGTTTCGAATAATTTGATCAAGTTTTATGCAAAAGGTGCGGTTTTGAGGTGTGGGCTTAATGTGTTTGATGGAATGCCTGAGAGAAATGTTGTTTCTTGGACTTTGATGGTTTGTGGAGCTATTCAATGTGAGGAAGTTGAACTGGGGTTGGAGGTGTTTTTGGAGATGATAAGAAATGGATTTGTGCCTAATGAGTTTGGACTTGGTAGCGTTATGAAGGCGTGTGGGAATAGTGTGGAAGGTAGGGTATTTGGTTTGTGTGTTCATTGTTTTGCTTTGAAAATTGGAATGGAGAGAAACCCTTTTGTGGGTTGTTCAGTTTTGAGCTTTTATGCTAAGTTGGGGGATATTGGAGCAGCAGAGAGGGTGTTTGAGAGTTTGGAAGAGGTTGATGTTGGTTGTTGGAATGCTATGATTGGAGGGTATGCACAATGCGGGTATGGTTTTGAAGCTATCGTTACTGCATCTTTAATGCGAAGGAAAGGAATATTTATGGACAAATATACCTTCATAAACATTATTCAGGGCTGCTCACTTCTTGGTGACTTAAATTTTGGAAGGCAGATTCATGGATTGATCATTAGAAGTGAGCTGGAACTCAGTGCTCCGGTAATGAATGCTCTTATGGATATGTACTTTAAGAATGGTGGGATGAAATCCGGTTTGGTGGTCTTTAAAAAGATGCATGATAGAGATGTTGTAACATGGAATACTGTATTCGGAAGCTTCTCCCAGCATGAAGATCCTAAAGACATTGCAAGCTTGTTCCATAGTTTTCTGCTAACCAGCATGAGGCCTAACCACATTACCTTCTCAATTTTATTTAGAGAATGTGGGAAGCTGCTGAATCTTGATCTTGGGCTTCAGTTTTGTTGCCTTGCATTGCATTTTGGATTATTTGATGAAGCTAACATCACATCCGCACTGATCAATATGTTTTCCAGGTGTGGAAAAATGGAAATGGCACACTTAGTATTTAAAAGCAAAGTATCTGAAAACATAATTATTTGGAATGAGTTAATTTCAGGGTATAAATTGAATTGTTGTGATGCGGAAGCCTTGAAGACCTTCTATGACTTGTTGCAGTTGGGGGTTGAAGCGAATGAGTATACCTTTTCAAATGTCTTGGAAACTTGCTCCAGATCTGAGAATCAACTAATGAACAGACAAATTCATGGAGTTGCGTTTAAGTCTGGCTTTGCTTCTCATGGATATGTTTGTAGCTCATTAATCAAAGGTTACATAAAATTTGGGCTCTTGGATGATTCTCTTAAGGTTTTCAATATGCTTGATAGACCAGACATGGCAGCTTGGGGGACCATGATATCTGCATTCGTGCATCAAGGCTGGGATTGTGAAGCTATTAGATCACTCAACTTGCTGATAGAAGCTGGTGAGAAACCTGATGAATTTATTTTGGGCAGCATTTTAAGTAGCTGTGCTGGTACTGTGGCCTATTGTCAAACCAAATCGGTTCACTCCCTGATTATCAAATTGGGGTTTGAAGGACATGTATTTGTTGCTAGTGCAGTTCTAGATGCATATGCAAAGTGCGGGGACATCCAAAGTGCAAAGATGGCTTTCAACCAGTCATGCAAATCCAGTGACGTTGTTATATATAATGCCATGATCATTGCTTATGCCCTTCATGGTCGTGTTGTGGAAGCTTTGGACACATATGATAAAATGAAGTTGGCTAATCTACAGCCCAGCCAAGCCACATTTGTGTCAGTTATAGCAGCCTGCGGACATAAAGGCCATGTTGAAAAAGGATGTCGTTTGTTTAAATCAATGGATTTGTATGGAATGGAGCCATCTCCTGATATTTATGGTTGCTTAGTTGATATGTTCTCTCGAAATGGATACCTTGAAGATGCTAAGCAAATAATTGAATCCTTGCCGTACCCTGCTTGGCCTGCTATTTTAAGATCCTTGCTCAGTGGTTGTAGAATGTACGGGAACAGAGAATTGGGAGAATGGGCTGCCAAGAAGTTACTCCAGTTAGTCCCTCATAATGATGCTGCACATGCATTGTTGTTCAAGGTTTATTCTGAGTTGGGTAATTGGGAAGATGCAGCGAAGATAAGGAGGGAAATGGCAGAAAGAGGCCTTAGAAAAGATCCCGGACATAGTTGGATTGAAGCATGGTAAACAGTAAACACAGGACAGTGGAACCCGTTACCAGTCACCTTCCGGAGAGCTGTAATGCAAATGCTTCTTCATATGGTTTTGCATGACAATTTATGCCACTTTTAAGACTTTTTCGGCATATGAAGCCACGGTATTATTCCTCACCTGTTTTAACCTCACTTTCATTATTCAATCATTCTTCTTCCTGTATACTTGTGCATGACCCTCTCTTCTCTTATTTCCCAGCAGGGACAGGCACTCATTTTTTACCTCCTTATTGCTGGTTTCCTTTTGGCCTTGTGTTAGAGTGGATTTTATATTGGCATGTAGAACCCTATTCATCGTTGTGTACAGAACAAAAATCGGTAAAATGTCTATAACCTACTTGTCTCTCTCGTTCAACTTGCCGCATGCACATGATACGATTGTCTTATCTGACTGGACGCGGGACAGCAAGCATGTTGCTTGTTTCTCTTTGGATTTGTTAGGTGGCAGAGCATAGTCTGGAATGGCATATGACTGGAGGTGCTTAACATGAAAAGAAAACCTATACTATCCTTGACAAGGCCGCAGCTGTCCAAGTTACAAAATTGTTATTTGAATGCTAATGATTCATTTATTTCGAGGATTGCTTCTTGGACGCCTGCTTTTACAAACTTGGCTTTTCGACCCATGAAGCCAGGTTGTGATCTGTGCGTATGTGTAATGTTATTTTTGCAAGTATCTCTTCTTGTTGTATAATTTTGACTCTGTAATCCTCTATTGTTGCCTGGTAGGGACAGGAAACATGTGATCTTGTAAGTATCACGGTCTTAAAAGCATCCCAGCTTGCCCTGATAAACAGTGTAGGGAATATTTTTTTTTCCCCTTACATTTCGAAGAGTAGATACCAATATGAATGCATCCATGGATGTTGGAGCAGCGAGCTTGTGTTCAGCAGTTATTTTATTTGATGCACTTCGAATACATTATGATGATTTCTGTCTAGTTTGTTTCTAAGATGGGCTTTTGAAGAAGGCTAATGAACTTTCAGTGCTTTGAGGTGCTCAAGTTGGGCACTTCCTCAACTTCTCTGGCACTGGAAAGCTGTGTGAATACTGCAGAGAGGCCTCGAAGTCTATACTAAATTAAATTCAATAGAACAGAAGAAAAATAACAATCAGAAGCTGATATGAATTAAAATATGCATGTTGTGATCATAGCTAACTCCTTTTTTTTAGGGCTAGCCAGCTCTTGGTCATAGATTTAAGTAGCTTGCTCAAGATTTACCAAGAATTAAAAGACCCGATTATTTCTTTGGATGATTAATTACTCCATTAAAGGGCATACATAGATATTGAATTGAAATTGAAAGGAAAAAAATGAAATCAGAGCTAAGCTTCAGGGGAAAAAAAAAACGTTTTGTCTAGGTAAAACGCTAGTTTGTCACGAGCATGCACAAACAGTCGAGTCTTGCTCAAGTTGGTCAATTAAATTTCTGAATGAAGGGGACGGGATGGGGAACAAAAGGGATCTTCTATACAGGAGACAGGTCCAAGTCAGGAAAGAAGAAAATCATGAAGATCATTTACTCATAAATGCCAAGATATATCTTCAGCTCACATAAAAACATCACAAAAAATACAAAGAAAAAAAAGTTCTTTTTATATGAGACCAGAAGGGGTCAAACAATCTAAGAAAAACGAAGTAGAAAAGCAAAAAAAACAGTGTTAACACACAGATAAGAAGCCAGATATTATAAATTTTGGAATGCTAGAGAGAAATGATAAATATAGAGACCTCGAAACCTCAGTGAGTATTGACACAATACTTTTCCGGCAGTAGAGAAGAAGATGAGGCCAATTTAAGCAATCACTTGGACTGAAACTTGATGAGTCCTCTACAAAAGCCATCCCGACGCCTTGAGAATGTAGAGGATAAATCAGAGATGGAGAGCTGGAGATATATATAAATATAACAACCGAGGTTGCTATTTTGCAGCCTCAGTTGTGTTGCAGCCAGCACAACTGAGGTTGGCTATTTTGAGCCTCTCCCTCTTCTCGGCCTCTCTTCAATCTTATTCTCTCCGATCTTGGTTCAACTGACGCTCGACTTACACCTAATCGAAGGTAAAAAAGAAAGGAGGAGAAAAAAGATTATGACCCAACAGAACCTGCACCTAGGCTACCCTCTCTTGCCAATAAACGTCTCTTGGATTGTCTCAAGCTAACCTTTTCACCAATAGCCATCCATAAGCTCGACTATGTATCAACTCTTCTATCGTCGGCATCCTTTCTGTAAGTAGTTGTCTTGAGCGGGGTATCCTTGGAGTTTAAATTATTTTTTATTTAAAAATATATTAAAATAATATTTTTTTATTTTTAAAAAATTATTTTTAAGATTAACATATTAAAATGATTCAAAAACATAAAATATAATTAATTTAAAAAAATTAAATTTTTTAAAAACACAAGTTGAACCGCGTTTCCAAACAAAGCTTTTAAGCCTCAACTTTTCTAGTCTGGCCAGGCTTGGTTGATTTGTTTTTCTACATAAAAAAAAGTTTAATAAATCAAATGTATAGACTTGGGTTAGCCTACCAAGTACCAACCATATAGAGATGAAAGTGAAAAAAAATACAAAAACTAATTCTTAATAAATCAAATATTTAAAGATAAAATTAAAAAAAAATTAATTAAAAAAACCATTAAAAAAACAAAATCAACCCATGTTAGCCTTCAGAACATGTGATCTTAGTCATAAACCCACAATTAATACCATAGAAAACAAACCTTAAAAACAGCAAAGCAGAATTATAAATTAATAAATTGCTAGAGTATGAAATTGAAAAAAAAA
>Ga0325401_1002763_pt1 | contig 15743 bp, 12 predicted proteins | sample PopdelMetagenome_FD_205666 | JGI IMG/M metagenome (GOLD analysis project Ga0325401, IMG submission 205666) | Populus deltoides microbial communities from Bellville, Georgia, United States - Xylem-PdKOR-R2 | ecosystem: Host-associated > Plants > Phyllosphere > Stem > Wood/Secondary xylem | place...
GAAATAGACTCTTGGTGGTTGCATTCCATTGGGCTACATCAACTCTATAAATTCGAACCTTCTTTTAATATTTAAACTAACTGTGTGTGTCTGACGTGTTGATTCGAGATTCGACCAAGTCAGATGCTGGATCGGTCAAGATTGAAGAAAAAATAGATAAAAAACTAGGATGACTCAGTCGAAAATCCTGGTTGACCCACTGAGCTGATTGAGCTAGGTCTGCTCGGTCAGAACCCGACCCTCTTAAAAGTTAAAACCATTGGATGTTCTAATCAATCAACGGCTGAAAATGCGTTTGTAAATGAGATTGTGCGTCCTATAGCCACAACTAAAAAGATTCCAAATAAATATAAATAAAAAACCCTAGAGAGAGAAAGAAAAAAAGAAAGAAGAACTCAGACAGAGAGTGACTGAGTCGTCAGAGCTCTACTCAGCAAAAAAATGTTTCAACCCAGCAACCATTCTCAGGTCTGCTTCACTTCTCAAATTCTGTTTGTTTCTCTAGAAAATGTAGGAAAGTTAAACAAAGTTCTGAACTTTCTTATTTCTCAGTGTAAAGTTCAATTTTTTTCCTTGTCTTTTTGCCACATTTTGCTGGAAACCAAACAGGAACCTAATTAAGGTTTCTACTCATGCATGAGCATGTTTTGGTGGTTTGAGCAATTTGAAGGTCCAAAAAGACAATCCTGTTGTATTATATTTGTCTTCTCTGTATCGCTATTTTCTTTTTACTAGTTTCTTGAGTGGAAAGAAGAACCCTTTACCGGGAGACTTGAAAAGCTTAAAAATTATGAAAGAGAGCCCATTTACTAGTATTATTGAAAGAAGCTATTAAGAGCGATTTTTATGAATTTTGTTACGATGGTTGGATTTGTTTATTAGGAGTGCGTTTATGTGGATATTTTACAATGTGGGTCTTGACTGGTTTTTAATACACAGTTTCTGGTGAAATTCTAGCTTGGTTGAATTTTATTTAATTAATCTATCAACGTGGGATTGCCTGCTTCTCAATTGTAGTGTTATTTTTTTTTTTAAATTTTGGTAGCGCGAACTTGAATCTGTGTTTTCGAGGGTGTTTCACAGAGCAAGGCGGCATTATAAGAAATTCAAGTGGGCTTGTTGTTGTTTTTGTTGTTGGTGTTAGTGCTACGTTTTATTTTAACAAGAACATACTGAGAACTTTCTGGGTGGGGGGAAAGATTGTATAAATTTGGAACAAGAAAATTCATTTAGGCTGGGGGAAGTTTTTGTAGGACGAGAGGAGTAGAAACTAAATGAATGTTACACTCATGTCATAAATCCCTGTAAAGAAGATTGTTGTTGCCTAGGTATGCAACTTATTTAACCTTCATATAATTAGAGTACTGTTGTGGAAATTGAGAGGAGCTAAAGCTTTTTCAGTGGTCAATTGTATATTATCATTTTACTCTTCCCCAATCTGAAGTTTAATCAGTCCAGTGAGAAAATTCCAGTATTTTTTAGCTTGAAAATCTTTGTAAGAAATAGCTCAGTGGATTTATAAATACTAGAATTGTAATTTCTTTAATTTACTTGATTGGAGAAAATGTTTTTGTCTTCCATCTTTCTTGTTCTTTAGAGTGATGCATGTTAATGCCCCCACATTATGTATAGACAATCTTCCTATGAAGAAAAACGAGCCTGCACATGGGCAGACTGTTCTGTCCTCTAATTTCTCACAATCTGTGCAAATACAATAAATTCCTCTTATTGTTGGTTTCAATTCTCACCAAGGCATCTTTTTTTTTTCAGGATGCATCATCGTCTGCATTAATGCAAGTGGATCCAAAAGAAACTAGTATTGTTGTGAGGGATGAGATGCAAAATGGAAGACTCCCACAAGCCCAAACCATCCTCTACAATTCTAAGGTTCTTAAGTAAAATTTTATTCTGCTGTAATATTCTTGGCTACAGGTCTGTTAATGGAATTAGATTAATTTTGGCAAAGGAGAAACAGTAATGTTATTTATGAGTTTTAATTCTGGCTAAGGAGAAACGGTGATGTCATATTAGTTAGAGTGAAAGAATTGAAAAGATTCATGATGATCATCACTATTACTGTATTGTGTACTCTTTGTTCAATTTTACTTGTGGTTAGGATCTGTCTGCTGCTTGTGTATGTACGTGTATGCAAGTATATACATTCATACATGTCTTACAAAAGGAAGGTTTCATGAAAAAGATGCAGAATTTTTTATGTTTTTTAAGCTCACTTGTATATATTCACAATTATTCAATCTTGATACTTGTAATTTGAGAATGGTCTGTGTACTAACTTTGGAATGACCCTGCAGAAACTTCAAGAAGATTTGCATGTGCTAGGGATGAAAATCAAACATCATGAGGACAACATTAAGTTTCTGAAGAGCCACAAAAACAAATTAGATGATTCCATTCTTGATCTGCAAGGTATTCTTAATTTCTTATTTTCTACACTCTCATCATGGATTTTGAAATATAAAATCCTTCTTGGACTGTGGAAAGCTGGTGAAAAGGCTTAAAAAGTATCTATCACCACCACACTGCTAACCTGGATGAAAGTACTTCTGAGCATATATTTATCATTTCCATTTCAAAATTTATTCAATTTCTGAGTGTACGCTGCATCCAAGATATTATATTGAACAATAACACTTGCTTGGGGTTTTGAGTTCTCTAGTTAGCATGAGACCTGTGGGATCTGCCATTCTTGTGTTCTTATGTCATTTGTTTTTTTGGTTGCTGTGAACTCCAAAATTGTGCATACAGTCTACAGATATAATATTTTGGATATGGGCTCTCTATTTATCACTAGTCATACATTTATCCTTTTTTCTCTCATCACATTCTCTCTACGGATGGTTTTTGTCCCAGTTACCCTTGGCAAATATCATTCTTCAACAATGCCAAATAATGAAAATGATGCCCATTACTCCAATCAGAGTGAGGATGAAACAATGGAACAAATTCTTCAGCATGAAAAATCTGCTGCGGGCATTTTGTGCCGGCTGAAAATGAGCCATGGCACTCAAATTTCACATCCGTCATTTACCAACGATGTGCTTGGTGTTGTTGCTACACTTGGCAAGGTAGATGATGATAACCTTGGCAGGTCAGTTTGAATCTACTTGCTATCTGTTATGCATGTTTATCAGGTTGCGAACTGTACACTGCTTACAGCATCACTATAGCTGAGGTTAATGTTTATAGTGCCAATTAATTTTAAAAAATGCCAAATATGAGTTCTCAGTATAATGAAAGAGAATCATCTCAGAACAAACTGTAAGCTCCTGTTTTTATGCAGGAATTAGTATATTGTTTCTGTTCTTTGATTTAGAAGTTGAATTTAGGTTCTACATAATTACAGGAGAACCAATGCTGGTTGGGAGTTTAAATGGCATGAAAATGACCTCTCTGCTTGCTGATCTATCCTTAGAAATGTGCACAATGCTTGATTTATCTTTTTCCGTGTTATAAATGAATGTAGGCTTTTTTCCGAGTACTTGGGTGTGGAGACTATGCTGGCAATTGTCTGTAAGACATATGAAGGTGTAAAAGCTCTAGAAACATATGACAAGGAAGGCCAGATAAATAAAGACTCCGGCCTTCATGGCCTTGGTGCTTCTATTGGGAAGGAATTGGATGGTCGATTTCTTGTCTTTTGTCTTGAAAATCTAAGGCATGAATCTCAAGAGTCATCTTTTGTCAATCCAGTCTTGTAATCTGTAAAAATTCTGTTATCAGTTCACTTTCCCTTTTGCAGACCCTATTGCGGTGAATTTGTGGTGGATGACCCACAAAGGAGGCTTGATCTCCTTAAGCCAAAATTACCTAATGGGGAGTGCCCACCTGGGTTTATTGGCTTTGCTGTAAATATGATCAACGTGGAATTCACCAACTTATTTTATCTCACAGGCAGCGGATATGGTCTTAGAGAGACTCTATTTTATAATCTGTTCTCCCGTCTGCAAGTTTATAGAACAAGGGAAGACATGGTACTCGCTCTTCCTTGTATAAGTGATGGAGCCATTTCACTGGATGGAGGAATGATGAAGGGTACTGGTATCTTTTCTCTAGGTAATCGGTAAGTGGTCCTGCTGTCATACCTGAATAGGCAATTTTACCTGATTGCATCTTATGGTGAATTTCATCATTTTACTCTCTTCACAATGGATCTTGGTAATATGAAGGGAACTCTTTTCTGGATTGTTGACATAGGACAAGATAGAAGAAATTGAAGTGGAAGGTATAGAAGAAAGGGAGAGGAAAATAAGAAAAACAAGATGAAAAGAAAGGGTGAATACAATAGAAAAACCACAGGGAGAAAATATTGTCTGTTAAATTCTCATTTTTCATTAGTCAGTTGTCCATAATGGCTGTTCTTTAAACACAATATGTCAGCTCTTATATATAACCACTCAACCGTAACTAGACCCACGCACACACAAAAAAATAAAAAATAAAAAATAAAAAATAAAATAGAAGACAGAAAATTAGAAGTCATAATTAAAACTAAAAAGATAAGTAATAAAAGAAAGAAGAGAACTGTATGACTAATATATAGGAAATAAAATAAAGATCCCCAATATCATTAAAACTCTGAGGTAATCAATTATAATCCCATTATCTGTGGTTGGTTCCCCATGAATCATGCTGGATTATGAAATAACAATTGAATTATGCTGTCTAAGCTGTAGAGTTTGGCTTATTATGTGGCCTTCAAAAGGTTAATTGATGCTTTGTGGAAGCACCAATGTGTGCATGATGCTTCTACAGCTTTGTAAATTGTGTGGTCTTATCATTCCGGAACAAATCCATTCTTTTTAGTACTCGTGTCATTGGTATGTTGTAGCTTTTAGGGCTCTCATTCTGATGTTTTCACGTTCACTTAAATGATATTAAATGCGTCACTAGTTTTAAACATGTCTACTCTTTATTTAAAAGGGTGTTTCTTTGACTGAAAATGACATACATGGAATCTTTATGTGGTTCTTTTCACTATCGATGCCAGGTGTGCTTGAACAGTAAAATTTAAGGTTTTTTTTCCATCATACACGATGCATAATTCAATTGGCTGACCTTTTCTGCCGCATCCAAGCTTTGTGTTTTAGATTTGTTATTGTAGATATGTCTTTGGTTAATATGAATGAACTCTCATTTTCTGCAATATACTTTTTCTGGAACTTTTATTATCTATAGGAATAATGTGGATGTAAGATTCCCCAAATTGTCTGTGACATCAACCCTGCCTGACAACTACATTGACACCGAGAAGCAGCTCAAGGAGACCAAATGGAAAAGGGAAAAAATGCTGGAGGATATAAAGAGAGAACAAGCACTATTAGATGCTGCAAAGCAAAGTTTTGAGAGAAAGAAGGAAGAGTTTGTTAAATTTCTGGCTCAAAGCTCAGCATATGCAAGTCAGGTAATAATTTGAACATATCTTATCATCCAAAATTTGACAGTCTACATATCACTCGGTTGTATTTAGATGCTCTGATTTTGTGTGTGCATGTGTCGTCGAATGTGCAGCCACATGGCTTGGTAAGATAAAAAGTTTAAACCAAAAATGTGCTATTTAATGTCAAGCTCTAGTTGCACTTTGAAATGGCCCCCCAGGAAGGCGAGAAAACATGACTTGGTAAGATATAAAGATTAAACCAAAAGTGTGCTATTTAATGTCAAGCTCTAGTTGCACTTTGAAATGGCCCCCCAGGATAGCGAGAAAAAATATGATAGTTGCTTTTTGGGGGAACGAATAATGAAACTAATATTTTCACTTGACTCTATTATTTTAATGAAATTACAATTATTCGACTGATAAAAGTAGGACATTAATCATCTTCCATTGCATTGTCTTCTATCTATATTGAAAACAGTTGAATGAACTTCCAAGGCAATGATCATGCGTTCATGTTCATAGTTTAGGTCCTTTTTAAAGGAAAATGTTAATCTTGAGTAGTTGTGTTTAATAAATCTGAGATACGGTCTTCAATGGAATAAACAGATGCAGACAGGATTTACACCAAGATAACTTTATAGTTGAAGAAAGTTCAAGCCTCATGGAGGAAATGGGATGACCTTCAGTTTGAACATGTTCTGGAGCTCTTGTTCGGATCAAACATTTTCCTTCCTATTTCTGGGCAAAGAATATCTTGACTGAACGGTCATGAAGTTTTTGATTCACTGAGAGCAATTGCTTCTGCAAATTCTGTTGTGCTGGATCACTAGTAATTGAGAGTCACTCCCAATTCCTTGTTTGTTCATAGGAAAATCCCAGCACACGATTGTCCATGGGATGCTGATCCTTCTACTAGGAAAAGCTGCAATCAGCATTAACTTGTATTGGTCTCTTACTGGTAGATGTCTGTTTTATATCCTCCAAGTTGTATGTACATGTTCATAATAATGCAGTTTAGGTCATTTGCCCATCAAAGGCTGCTAATCCTGTATTGTTTCTTGACCTGAAAATTTTCAAGTGCTTATTGTATTTCTCTTTCTAGTCCCATTTTTTTACACCCCCCCCCTCCCCAAAAAAAAAAAAAAACAAAAACAAAAACAAGTCCAATAAATAAATAAATTTATGATAAAAAAACTATCATCGTCAATATAATAAAAAAAAAGGCAAATGACCTTGCAATTATAACAACCAATTAAATATTTCCTCTGTACCATTTTTATTGGCCTTTATCGGTTTTGAAAAGTAAAAATAAATAAATTTGATCAACTATCTTTAATTGAATTTGATGATTAAAATTTTTAAAAATTAAGGTTTAAGAATATTAGAATTTTAATATATTATAACTAGTTAAAATTTTTTTAATTGATTTCCACGATTAAAATTTTCAAAAATTAAGTCTTAAAAAAATATTAGAATTTTAATATTTTGTATTTTTTTAACCTTTTATCTAATAGAAAATTAAAGAAAACAATAAGTCAAAAACATGTTAAATTGACAAAATTGAAAAAACACCCAATGTTCAATTCTGGGCACGTGTCTATAACAGCTTAGCCCTAAACACAGAAGAAAGCATTGAAGCGACGCCGTATGTAGCAGAACCACATCGTCTCTGTCCAACTCCAAGAAAAAAGCTTTGGGGTCAGGGACAGTCACTTTGCAGTTACTCCTTTGTAAGTATCCCACTCACTCTCGCTCTCTCTACTGATTGAATTGAATCTCTTATGTGGTTATTGACATGGATTTTATCTCTTCTAAAATGGGTATGAGGTTATATTTTTGCTTACTGCTTTGATTTAGTTGCTTCTTCTGATTTTCTTTCTCAGTTCCATGTTTTTCCGTTTTCTGGAAATGAAAACTAGAGAATTGATAGAGCTAGTAATTTGAAGTGAACTCATTTCACCCTTGTGTAGTGGAAAGGAATGGAATTTCTTGTATGTAACGATCGAATTAGGTTGCTGTGTGATTAATATATTTGTGAATTGAAATTTTTGATTTTTTTAATTTTTATTACTTGGGACAAAGTCTTGTCTTGGGTATTGAGTTTGCTTTAAGTATTGTTAGTAGGCACAAACTACATTACAAGGTTGGTGATATTCATGTCTTAATCCTAAATGAAGTTTGTTTTTGGAGAGTAGTTGTGGTTACAAGGGACAATTTGCTGGAAATTATTAGTTATTTTTGTCATTGTTGTCAGAAACTTTATGATGGGAGTTACTTGCATTTTGCCAAATGTAATTAATAAATGGTTAATCCATGTTTTGGGGCAGCCTCTTCTAGACTGAATTAAAAAGCATGTATTTTTTGTTTTTGTGAGGTGTGGTGTGTGTTTTAAGAGTATCGTACCTTTAAAAAAAGTCAACCACACCTCTAAGCCAAACGCACACTAAAGATCTTCTTGTTGTTTACCTCAATCGCATGCTTATGTAAAGTGCTAGCTGGGATGAAAGTGATGTCTGTCAGTTAACTTAATTCCGTGTTTAAGTACAAGTGTCGATTTAGGATTACAGATGGACTGGTTCTTGGAAGATTTTACCGGAGAATATTTGGTTCCCTGATGAATATTGCACAATTTTTCTCTTGCTCTTCATTGCGTTGTTTTCCTTAATTGTGTTTTATTTTCACTCTGTTCTATTGCTGAGGAAACAAAACAAAGGAAAAGGAAATGAAATGAAATGAAAAGGAAGTTTTTTTTATTTAAAACCACGATTAATATTCTACTTTACTGAATTTTGGAATTGCATTGTTATCACTTTTGAAATGGGTGTGATATATCTTTTTCTTTCTAATGTGGATTTAGCATTTTAGCTGATGATTTTTTAATTTTTTGCTGTTAGTTCCAAGTTTTTTGGTTTTCTGAAAAAGAAAAGTACAGATTTGATACAGCTAAATGGTTTGAAGTGCATCCATGTCACTGTTTTGTGCTAGTAATTGCTTTTGTGTAGTTATATTGACCCATTAGAGTGATGCGATCCTAGTTTGGATATAAGGAAAGTTGGAAGTTGAAATGCTGGAATTCATAGGAAGTAAGAACAAATACAAAAACTGTAGAAAGAAACTCTTCTCTATCAATTGAGATTACAAAATGATATTCAAGACTGACCAGGAATACAATGTAGGGCCTAATTTATAATGTTTCAACAGCTGTAAACAACCAACAACAATAGTGTGTGTGTGTGTGTGTATACTGCTGCCACAACTTAGACATTGAAAGAGATTAAAGTCAAGAGTTGTGGCTCAAAATCCAGCCACATTCAGCCCACAAATCCTGCTGAAAATCAGCAAGGAAACCATAATTTTAGTCTACATTTTCAGCTGCTCACCATTCTAGATCTTGCTGGAAATCAGTAAGGAAATCAATAATTTAGTCTACATTTCCAGCTGCATATCATAGAGGCAGGGTTAAAAATAGGTTTTCTAGTATATGATTTCAGGCTTGAATCGTAACAGCGTTTTTTTAAAATTTTCAATTGCTTTCTAGTATTTTTTAAAAGAAAGAAAGTGTTTTAGATAAATGCAACCATCTCATTACTTTCAATTGCTTATTCAGTTTGAAATGAACTGGTTCTGTATTGGATTTGATTGGTGTAATTCGTCTTTTTTTTTTTATGAAGTGATATCTATTGTTCACCTCAATTGCATTTGCGTACTTCTTCAAATATCTAGTTGGTATGAGAGTGAAATTTGAGGGAAAAACTACTTGTCTGATTACAAGCAATGATTTGAGATTTGATGAATAAACTGATTCTTGGAACTTTACCAGATAGACTTCAGTTGCCTTGTGGATTCTCCACAAGTTTTGTCCTGTCCCTTTTTTCATTTCTGCATCTTAGAGTAATGTATATATCCATTGCAGTAACAAATGTTTCTTCTTTCTGTGGCAGTAAGTTATCGAACCTGAAGAATGGCAAGCAAAGCTGTGAAAACTGTGGCAAAGGCAGTTGCAGAGTATCAGTATCCATGGAAAGAGAAGTTGGCGAAACACAAGAATGAGCTATCCAAAGGCGTGTGGGGTTACTGGAAACTCGGGGCCTGGACACCACTCCACATCAGTGGTCGCCGACGAGCTAGACTTCGCAAGGAAGTCCTCCTCGCAGGGGAAGACTGGCCATATGACCCCGAGAGGAAAGAAATGAGAACCAAGATGAAAGGACACAAGTGTGATAGGATTGCTGCAGAGAGACGGGCAAAGACTGCCAAACTGATGGAGCAAATGCCTGAAATGTTGCTGGCATATAAGAAACGAAGGTGGGAGAAGAAGATGAAGGAAGAAGACAAAAATAAATAAACACTTTCAGTTCGACCATTGTTTCTCAAATTGCTTTTGTAGTAGCTGTTCCAAAAAAATCGCCTTTGTATTGGAGCTTTTTCATCTCCTGAAAGAATTTTAGTGAAATTTACATCAACTCTGTATTGCTTCAATGTTCTTCCATATACATATATATATATTAAATGTAGCAATGTGAAAAAAAAAATCAAACTCATTAAAAAATAAAAACATATTTGTTCCTCTCCAATATAATTATCTTTTCAAATAGCTTTTTCGCAATCATATTTATACCATTTAAAATACTATTTTATCAATTTAGTTTTTTTTAAAATAGTATCTCCCGAGAGGCTCTAATGAGCAATAAAAATGTATTTTTAAAATTTTTTCCTGTTTCTATTTTTTTTTCTCTGAATTTGTCACCTTTTCTTTTCAATAGTTTTTTTTTAATTTTATTTTAAAACTTGGTCTAGCCGGCATGATTAATTTGGGACTGGACGTGAACTTATCCAAAAAAATAAAAAAATAGAAAAAGAAAAAATTTGACTGGCCCATCATTGTTTTTTTGAGTTATGAGTCAACTCTCCTAATGTCAGGTTTTTATAATATAGTTTTTCCAAGCAATAAAAGAAGAAAGAAAACAATGAAGGTTCCACCGAGACTTGAACTCGGGTTACTGGATTCAGAGTCCAATGTCCTGACCACTAGACCATGGAACCATCTTGTAATATGTTCACCCAGATATATATATAGATATATCTCTCAAAAAAGCCCCGCTGACTAGTCAAGGCTTATTGTGGGTGGTCAAATCATGCCACATGATTTGTGCAGATACAACAAACTAGTACTCTTAATGGCATTCACTGAGTCAATCACTGACCAACCAAGGATTGCCATGTGGGGCAGGATAGCTTGACTTGTATACTGGGGCTTAGCTCTTGTTATATTTTCTTTCACAACTAGTTCGAAGGTTAGCTTTTTCGAATCAGACCGGTTTGGGCAAATCAAAGTGAGTCTAGTCAGGCTAATTTCAAATATTTTTTATTTATTTATTTTTTATTCAAAACAATAAATCCATGTTCCTTCGGAGTACACTAACTAATCACAAATGAAAACCTAAATCTTAAAATAAAACGAAAAGCTCATATGCTTCTACTTTATGCTCTCATCTCTTTCCTGTTTGTTTGGAGAATCATACAGGGCCTTGTGCAGGGTTCACTTTCCTTTTGAAGTAGGAACAGAGAAGAAAAATCTAATCCCATGAGCATTTTTTAAGAAAAGATGATCAATTTTACTCCAAAACATCGTCAAACATTGAATTAATTTTGAAACCCACCTTGCAAAAATGTAGAGATCACCTCATCCTTCCTTTTACAGTCTTTTCTCCAATAAAATCACATCCCTTTTCTTTTTAAAGAATCCGTTTAGTATTATGAAAACAATTAATTTTTTTAAAATGTTTATTATTTAAAAATATATTAAAGTTGTATTTTTTATTTTTTAAAACATATATGCAAACAAGCTATTTTCATGGTAAGAAATAAAGTATCAAAAGGAATGAAGTAGCACCGAGTCTTTCTCTTATGTTAGTGTGTTACCAAACAGCAACCTTGTCTACTCCTTGTCCCTGCCTTCATTTGTCATACTGTGAGAAACAAGACAGCGAAAATACCAAAAGTCCCCTGATTTAAGCCACTACCTTGATATTTGCAACACACAGATACCACTTTGCCAAAACAGTTGGACACACAGGTCTTTTATTATTACCTGTTACTTACTTTTCAGTACTGATAGGAACAGGCTACTACAGGAGGGCGTTACTTTTGTCAATTTCAATTTTCAAATGAAAGCAGTAAAGACCCTTGATTTTCTGTAACTTGCAAGATTCGGTTTCTTGATTTTATTGTCTTTCAAAGAATGAGAAATGGTTGATGATGATGATGGGTACAGGAGGTGTTCAAGAAGTGCAGGCAGGTGGAGGTGTAGGGAGAGAGCTTTTAGTGGCAAAGCGTATTGTGAAAAACACCATCTTTATTCAGTGGAGAGGGGTTTGAAGAGAAGCATGGAGAAGAAGAGTGGAAATGGAGGTGGGGTTGAAGTGGGTTCTCAGAAAAAGAAGAGACAGAGGGAGGGAAGTGAAGAGGATTCAGGTATTTTGGCGGGAGAGAAGGAACAGAAGGTTAGTGATCATGGGGGTTTTGGAGATCAAGGGGTTCATGACTGGTTTAGTGGAGGGAATTCAGATGTTTTGGAGTGGTTTGATGATGTAGGTGCTGGTAATGTTGGTGAAAGCTTTCAACTTTGGCAAAATGAAGCTACTTCATGTGGGAATAATGGGCAGGTTCTTGGTGGTGAAGGGTTTCAAGATAGTTTTGGTGGAGAATGTGGTGGTACTGAGGTTTTGGGTCTGGATGGTAAGGTTTTTCAGGTTTGGGACGGTGAAGGATTTCGATTGGGCGAGTCTGGTTTGGGTGCTAGTGAAAATGGTGTTGTGGGTCTAGGTGATCAAGGGGCCCCAGACCTATTTTGTCAAGTTAGTGCTGCTAATGTTGGAAACGTGGGCGTGGGTTCTGGTGGTGGAGGAATACACGGGGTATTTGGTGAAGTCAATGGGAAAAATGGTGATATAACCCTCTCTGGTGAAAGCATGGAGGGACTATTTGGTGAATGTAAAAATGGAGGTATGGCTGCTAGTGGTGAAGGGGTTCAATGCTGGTGTGGTGAAGCTGGGTGTGCTAGTATTGACGGTGAGGGAATTCAGGGCCTTTTTGGTGAAACTGCTTGTGAAAATGGGGGTGAAGGGATTGAAAGTGGATGTCATAGGAATGGAGGTGGAGATGATGTTGAAGATGATGGGAAAACGAACAAGAAGGAAATTTTTGGTGTTGAAGCAGTTGGTATTGACGATTCAAGTGAGTTTGGTAGTGATGACAACGGTGGAGCTGAGGTTTCTCCAGTGAAGCGCAAGCGAGGGCGACCAAAGGGTTTAACGAAGAAGAAGAATGATCCTCGAGGTCAAATAAAACTTGGCCTAGGTGGTGATAATGTGATCGGAAATGGTATTGACGTTGGGATGATTGAAATGGAAATGTTCAGTGAAACCAGTGGTGTCAATGGAGAAGGAAATGAGAATAACCCAGTGGAGGATAAGCAAATCCTTGGTGCTGGAGAATGTATTGAGAGATCAGTTGGAAATGAGATTGTGCGGCCAAAGGCAAAGCGTGGCCGACCAAAAGGTTCAGGGAAGAAGCAAAAAGATGCTGCACCCGAAGAAAAACAGTGCTTGCCTGGTGATTTTCTGGGCAATAACAATGCTGGCATTGAGTCTGTTACCCCGGCAACATTGGAGAATGGGAGGGCTACTCTTCTATGCGCAGAGGACGATGAAACTCCTGGTGAAGCTACTGCTGGTAACAAGGGTGGAACTGAGACTGTCACACCAAAAAGGCGTGGGAGACCAAAGGGATCAAAAAATAAGAATAATGGAGATACTGCAGGTGAGAATCAAGAAATGACTGGTGAAACTAAGGGTTGTATTGGTAGTGTTGTATGGACTACGATACTAATGGGTGTGGAGAGTGAGACTACTATTGCAGGGGCAGAGGACAGAGAAATTCCTGGTGAAGGCACTTGTGCTAATGGGAAAGTAGAGGAGATCATCGCACCAAAGAAGCGTGGCAGACCAAAGGGTTCAAAAAAGGAGGAAAACCTTGCTAGAGATAATCGAGAAATGCCCGGTGAAACCAAGGATACAACTGACTGTGACAATAGGACTACTAGATCAATGCAGTTGGAGAGTGAGAGGACTACACTTGAAGGTCCAAAGGACAAAGAATTGCCTGATGAAGTCACTGGCGGTAAAGGGATCATCACACCAAATAGGCGTGGCAGACCCAAGGGTTCGAAGAATAAGAAGAAGGAAAATCTTGCCAGTGGTGAAGCCAAGGTGAGTGTTGATAGTTGTGATAAGACTAATATACCAAGGGTTTTGTGGAATGAGAGGATTACTCTTTTAGATGAAGAAAAAAATGGAGGCAGTCACGAATTGCCCCGTGGTATTGTGGGTTATAATGAAAGTCGTGATAACAAAGTCAGGCTGGCAGGTTGTGTGAATGGCATGACTACTTGTTTAGGGGAAAATGATGGGGCAATGGCTGATGATAATATTGACAGTAGTTTTGGACTGAATGATAAAAGCGAACCTAAGCGTAAGCGAGGGCGACCAAAGGACTCGAAAAATAAGCAAAAATCTCTTTCTGGTGACAGGCAACAATTTCCTGGTGATATCATGGTTAGCAATGAAGGGGCTGATAATAAAGTTAGGTTGATGGGTTTTGAGAATTGGAAGACTGCTACTTTTGATGGATATAAAGCTTTGTGTAGTCACGCCACTATTGAAGGTGCTGACAACAAAGCTAGTCTGATAGATTTAGGGAATGGGATGGCTGCTTTTGTGGGTGAAAAAGCTAGGAAATTGCCTAGTGAGGACACTGGTGTTAGTGGAGATGGTCTGGAAATCATAAAGCCTAGTCTTGACCAAATAATGGGCTCCAAGAACAAGCCAAAAAATCCAGCAGGTGATAGTTGGGAATTGCCTAGTGACATTGTGGATAGAAATGGAGATGCGGGCACCATAATCAGGGAGGTGGTTTTAGAGAATAGGATGGTTGCTTCTTCATGTGAAGGACATCGGGTATTGTCTGTTGAGGTCACTGGCCATAGCAGAGAGGGTAATGAAATTAGAAAGCCTAGGCCACGCGGCCGACCAAAGGGCTCAGTGAAGAAGAAAAATCTTGCTGGTGGTCACCAGGAATTGCCTGGGAAAGTTATGAATGGTAATGACGGCAATGCCACAGTTAGTCTGATGGGTTCAGAGAATAGGATGACTGCTCTTTTAGGTGAAGAGTATTGGGTATTGCCTGGTGTGGCCACTGGCCATAGTGGAGAGGCGTATGATAATATAAAGTCTAGGCGTGGTCGTGGTCGACCAAAGGGCTCAGGGAACAAGAAGAAAAATCTTGCAGGTGGTAATCAGAAATTGGCTGGTGAAGTTATGTATGGTAATGATGGTGAGAATGCTGTTAGGTTGATGGGTTTAGGGAATGGGATGACTGCTCTTATTGGAGAAAAACATAGAGCACTGACTGGTGAGGCCACTGACCATAGTGAAGAGGGGGGAATTCCTAAGCGTAAGCCAGGCCGTCCAAAGGGGTCAAAGAACAAGAAAACTCTTGCAGGTGGTAATCAGGGATTGCCTGGTGAAACCATGCACGGTAATGATGCTGGTGAGAAAACACCGAGGCTAACTAGTATAGATAATGGTTGGGCAGCTCCTTTAGGCAAGGAAGTTAAGTTGGTGCCTTGTGAGGTCAATGGTGTTGGTAGAGATGGAAATGATACCATGAAGACAAATGTTAAGCATCACCAACCTAAGAGTTTGAAAATAAGGAAGGAGGGTGACGGTAATGAGGAAATCCAGTGCAAAATCAAGTGTAAAAGTGATGGTGAGGATAGTATTATTTGTCTAGCAGGTTCTGAGAGTGAAAGGAGTATGCTTGAAGGTGAGGAAGATAGGATAATAGCAACTGAATCTGCTGGTTGTAATGAAGCTGGCACTGCAAATCCCCAGTCTAAGATTGAGTGTGCTCAACCTGAAGCTTCAAAGAGAAAGAAGCTAAGTATTGCTGCTAAAGAAGAAGAGAGACAGAATGGAGAATTTATGGGCAAAGATGATGGTGAAAGTAAAAGGCCAAACAACAAGCAAGTCAGACGAAAAGTCTTAAAGAGTAAGAGAACTATTCTGTTAGCTAAAGCTTTTGACCGTATATTAAGGCAGAAGTATGGAATGAAGAAGGAAAGTGGGGAAGATTTGGGAATGGACAGGGATATTCTGGTTGAGCAAACTAGTCACTCGAGCAATATTAAGAAGAGGCCTAGGGGAAGGCCACCGAAGCACAACCGATCAGAAAATTCAAATTTACTAGTGAGTTCTTCCAAATTCATGTTCCATAAGCTATTTGA
>Ga0325401_1002765_pt1 | contig 15734 bp, 10 predicted proteins | sample PopdelMetagenome_FD_205666 | JGI IMG/M metagenome (GOLD analysis project Ga0325401, IMG submission 205666) | Populus deltoides microbial communities from Bellville, Georgia, United States - Xylem-PdKOR-R2 | ecosystem: Host-associated > Plants > Phyllosphere > Stem > Wood/Secondary xylem | place...
TTCAATGATATGTATCTCTAGAACTTGCTTCATATCTTGTTGAGATTACATTCGCATTACATATATACATGAAGATGATAAAGGCATTAGAAATTTTAACCACTTGAGCCAAAAAGCCAACCTAAAACATATTATCCTTAGTGAGCCTCTTTTGATCTTGTTTATCTTTTCTTTGCTTTATCCATGTATAAGCCTTAACTTTTTATATGTTTTCCTTTTTCCTTGGCCAAGGATTAGTAGAGCATACACTTATGATATCTTATGGAATTATGGTTGGAAATTATGTGAAAAGAAAGAAGAAGTGATGCTTGATGAAAAGATGGGCAAAGTTGCCAAAGGTAAAAAAAAAAAAAAAAAAACAAAGAAAAAGAAAAAAGTGTTCCTTTATGTTCTTAAGATTTTATGTTGAAAAAGCTTGAAATCAAAAGAAGATAAACATTGGTGATTAAAGATGGAAAATTTATGTGCTTTGATGAAATATCTTGTTTGAAATATCATTTTTTAGAATGCTCTACTTTCTTTGGTTTGAACCTTTTCTTTTACTCTCTTTTACCTCACCTTAACCTTAGCCCCATTACAACCAGAAAATAAGACCTCTTGATTCATGCATTGTTTGTAATATGTTAGTAATGGAGATGAGATTGAAGAGCAAGCTTATGGGAGAACATATTCATTGATTGAATTTGAGAGATTTAAACATATAAGCCTTAAACACGTGAGTGTTGAAGCGTATATCAATGAGAGGACCTATCACTTTGGCATGGCATAAATTTCATTTAAATCCCGACGATTAATTGAGTTTTGAAGTTTGCATGTAAATGAATTCATGAGAATTATACTATTTATCATTCTTGATTGTACTCTTGTTTATAATGCATATATTCTTGGACATTGATGGGAGATTAAGAGATTGATCATAGTTATTTTCAATTTAATTTTATTTATCCTTTCTTGAGGACGAGCAAGAGCTAAGTGTAGGGGTATTTGATGTAACCATATTATTCGATAGTTTCACCCACATCTACCTAATGTTTTGTCCATGTTTTATATATAAAATGCCTTGATATTCTTTGTTTTATGTTTTGAAGGCACTTTTGGATGAAAGATGCAAAAGGGAGTAAATTGGAGGTAATTGGCAGATTTGATGTTCAGTCAATGTTTTGTGCAGAGCGTGAGTTCTAGAGATCGAAATGAAGTGATTCCAGTGGCTCTAAAAAGCTAACATCCATACCTTTCTGGAAATGTAATGCAAGAAAAATAAAAAGAGAAAGATCATGGAAATCACATCCTGCAAAGTCAAATCTCGCATTCTGCCAGTGTTGACCTTTGGCCATTAAAAATTTAATATCTGGAGCTACAGAAGTCCAATTAATGCAAACTCAATTTGTGTAGATTCCTGACTTAAAGACCTATCAACGCTCCAAAGTTCAGCCAAAAAAGATGTCATATGAGGGAGATATGATTTTTCAAAGATGACAACTGAATTCTGCCAGCAAACAGGTTTCGTGAAGAAACAAGTCCAAATTACATTCCGAAGCATCTAAACCGACATCCAAGTTTTTATATCAGCAATTTAGCTCCTCTAAGTCAGAGCTTGAAGATTTCATGCAAGGCTATTTCTCCTTTTAGGAAAAATAGTTATTGAAGTACTTAAATGTAAACTGCCAACTCAAGGAATGACTATTTTGTAAAATAGAGACTAGGGTTTCTTAGCATATAAAAAGAAAGAGAGAAGGAGGCAGCAACCAGCAGAAAAAAGAAAGAGAGAAGGAGGCAGCAGCCAGCAGAGAATAAACACAAATTCTCTCCTCTACAAACCCAAAAAATCATGCTCTTTTCATTCTTTAGAAGTAGTTGTTCAATAGTTATGCAAGGCTAAGCTCTTTTCTTGGTTGCAAGGACACAACAAACCTTTGGATTTCAAGAACCGTGAGATTTATTCTTCCTTTTATTTTCAGTTTATGTTATGAATGAGTATGATTGTTTTCCTATGCATATTTCCTATGATTGTTGTTGATGATTGCTAGAGCGGACTTTAAGTTATTGTTGTGAACAATCTATTGCTAAGTTTAATATCAAAACCGGATTTGTGATATATGAACTTGTGAAGCAACAAAGCTTGATAATTGTGGCGGAACTATGTTATTGAACTTAGGGAGAACATTTAAACAAAGTGACACAAGCTGCGGACAGCTTGTATGTTAATCTTGATGAAATTACCTAGTTCTTAAAGCTACCATTAAATTGAATCATTAGTGTGGACACTTTGATTGTTTGTTGGTTAGGATTAGTTATACGGCGGATCCATTAATTAATCAACGTTAAGAAAAGATGAAATTTCAGAACATAAACTCCAATTTTCATTTCAAGGATCGGTTCTAATTTCCGTAGGTGGATGTGTGCTTGCGATCAAGATTTGTTTTCTTGATAAGTTTTGGTTTTAATTGATTTTGTTTGCTAATTTAATTGCTGCCATAGTTTAGATAATCACAAACCAAATTCCCCCAATTACATAATGTACAACATAAAAATCTGACTTGAAACTTCCTTGTGGGATCGACCCCTTGCTTGCTCTATACTATCTTGTGTGTTGTGTTTGAAGCTAGTGTAATTAATTTGTGCAACCGCGACATCGCAACACAACCACAGTGTCTGCACTAGTAATTTAATTTAATGGCAGCCTTGAGAACTAGATCAGTTGATTAATCTAGACAACATAACTGTCTGCAGTCCATGTTTGATTTGATCAATCGAATGCACTCCCTAAGATTACTAATGTAGATCCGCCACAATTATTAAACTTTGTTGTTTCACAAGTTCCTACACCACAACTCCGGTTTTGATAGCAAACTTAGCAATAGATTGTCCACAATAATAACTTAGAGTCTTCTCTAGCAATTTAAATAAACAATAATAGAAAAGAAGCATAGGAGAACAAACATATTCATTCCTCATATAAACTGAAAATAAAAGATAGAATAAATCTCACAATTCTTGAAATCTGAAGGTTTTTGTATCCTTGCACCAAGAAAAAGAGTTTAGCCTTGCATGTTTGTTGAACAACTAATCAAAAAGAACGAAGAAAACATGATTTTAGGTTTGTGGAGGAGAAGGGGTTTTTTTCTCTCTTGGCTGACTGTACTCCCTTCTCTTCTCTCATTCTTTTTATATTCTAGAAAACCCTAGTCTCTATTTTACAAAATAGTCCTCCCCTAAGTAGACAATTTACATTTAAGTACTTCAATAACTATTTGCCTAAAAAAGAAGAAATAGCTAATGTAACCATATTATTTAATAGTTTCACCCACATTTAACTAGTGTTTAGCCTATGTTTTATATATAAAATGTCTTGATATTCTTTGTTTTATGTTTTGAAGGCACCTTTAGATGAAAGATGCAAAAAGGAGTAAATTGGAGGTAACTGGCAGATTTGACCAGAAGTCGAAATGAAGTGATTCCAGTGGCATTAGAAAGCGAACATCCATACCTTTCTGGAAATCCAAGTCAAGAAAAATAAAAATACAAGGAGCATGGAAATCACATCCTTCAAAGTCAAAACTCACACTCTGCCAGTATTGACCTTTGTCCATTAAACATTCAATATTTGGAGCTGTAGATATCCAATTGTTGCAAACTCAATTGTTTTGAATTCCTGACTCAAAGTTCTATAAATGCTCCAAATGTCAGCCAAAAACGATGTCATATGAGGGAGATATGATTTTTTAAAGATGACAACTGAATTCTGCTAGTAAACAGGTTTTGTGAAGAAATGAATCCAAATTACATCCCGAAGCATCAAAACTGACATCCAAGTTTTAATTTCAGCAATTTAGCTCCTCAAGTAAATCAATCCAGAAGGTCAAGGAAGGCAGCCACCAACCTCAAGCCACCAACCTCAAATCACCAACCACAAACCAGCTGCCAACCACTAGCCGACTTCACACTACCACCCTCTTGATGTTCACACTTGAACTTTGATTTTTCTTACTTATAATTTATGTATAAATAGGCAGCTAAGTTTATGCTATGAAGAGAGCCAACAAAGCCAAGAGAGAGGGAGAGGGAGTGCGGTAGAATAAAAGAAAGAGGGGTGGCAACCATAAGAGAAGAAACACAAACTCTCCCCTCTACAAATCTGAAATCATGTATTCTTTCATCTTTAGAAGTAGTTGTTCAATAGATATGCAAGGCTAAGCTCGTTTTCTTGGTTGCAAGGACACAAACACCTTCAGATTTCAAGAACTGTGAGATTTATTCTTCCATTTATTTTCGGTTTGTATTATGAATGAGTATGTTTGTTTTCCTATGCATATTTCCTATGATTGTTTATCTTAATTGCTAGAGCGGACTCTAAGTTATTATTGTGAACAATCTATTGCTAAGTTTGATATCAAAACCGGAGTTGTGGTATATAAACTTGTGAAGCAACTAAGCTTGATAATTGTAGCGGAACTACGTTATTAAACTTAGGGAGAACATTCGATCAAAGCAACACAAGCTGACAACTTAGTTTTTAAGATTAATGAATTTATCTAGATCTTAAGGCTGCCATTGGATTAAATCATTAGTGCGGACACTATGATTGTTTGTTGGTTAGGGTTAGTTATACGGCGGATCCGTTAATTAACCAACGTTAAGAAAAGATAAAAATTCAGAATATAAAGAGTCGAACCACAGGAAGGTTAACTATATAAAATTATAAACAATAAATGAAAAGGAGTTAAAGAGAACTTTTGAGATGTGGTATTGATATAAGGATTAAACAAGGATAAAATAATTGTCAAGGTTAGAGGATCCACTAATGGTATTTCAAACAAGTATTGTATAAACTCTTTTTATTACTTGACTAGAAACCACACACAAAGGAGGTTTCAATCAGATTATAAATTGTTAACATGATTACATTAATTATCTTATTCGAGTAATGCCAATACTTGTAAATATTATCAGATATTCATGGTGATAACTTATGTTAATAATAAATCAAGTTCCTTTCGTAGCACAAGTGTCAGTTATACCATACAGTTAGGCTATGAAAGTGCCAAGTATTTGTTGTACTAAGGGTTGTTCAACAAAAATCTAGATTAACCATTTAACAAGCAAGGTATTAAGAGTGAGTAAGATAATAAATACAAAACATGTTAGTATCAAACATTAAAGTCCATGTTGAGTTTATACTATATTTATTCTTACACCATTAGTGAAACCTTTTCACCTTAACATAATAAACTAGCAAAACATAATGAAGAAGAGAAACATAAATAAACAAGAGGAGAACATGATTATATAAGTATAGTAAAGGAAATGAAAGGCATAAACAAGAGATTAATGAAGGCAAAACTTAAGCATTACAAAAATATAAAGAAAGAGAACAAGAACATGATCTTGATCTAAAAACCAAGATGCCTAAATGCATGGCAAATGCCTCCTTTTATAGGCCAAAATTCAGAACTATTGATTTGATGACTAATTGTTGAATGGGTGGCCACATCTTGACTTAATGACAATCCTTATCTTCTTGTCTGAATAAAACATCATTGCTAACATCATAATTTGAACAGATAGTCCCCATGAAAATTCTGGGAAATTATCTCAACTTTCCAACAAAATGATAATCGATGCATTTGAACTTCTAGAACTCGTGATATGGGCTGAACACTAAACAGTGTCTAGACTGCAGGACAGATTCTGACTTCTCCGTTGTTGCTATCATTTGAACTCGAAAATGGCACTTTTAAATCTTGGACTCTCATGAAATTTTTAGGCCTATTTCTTAGCTTTCCATACATATAAACCAGACCTAAATTCAAGTTCTACAGCTCCAGTTATGATCCAATAACCGAATGGTGTCACAGTTTGGACTAAACCAACATATCTTTTCTAAGCATAGCCCTCTCTTGTCTTCTCAATTTTAGTACTTAAACTCATCAATCAATCCTTTGATTTATATGATAAGCCTGCATTTAATATGAACATTTACCATAAATTAATGGTATCTTATATTATTAGACATGTTATTATAAAACATGCTCTAGGTATGGAGTTATTGATACTTCAAGTGCAAAATGATGATATAAAACCTTAATAAAAATGCACTTTAACGTACTAATGTTGAAATGTTGAAATAAAAGAAAAGGAATATAAGAGAATGACAAAAATAAAGTAAAATGTGAAAAATAAAATTTTTTTCTTCTTATTATAAAATAAAGTAAACTCATCGATGAAGTGAAATGTTGAAATAAAAGAAAAGGAAAAACATTAGAAACAATAAAGGGTCCAATCCAACGAGAGCACAACTTTCCAGGAAAAAGTTTCAAACGCGAATGATAAAGAAGGACTTTTTCTTCTTATTATAAAATATGCTCCAGTTAAGGAGTTATTGATACTTCAAGTGCAAAATGATGATATAAAACCTTGATAAAAATACACTTTTAAGTATTAATCACACCCCTCAACCAGCTTATTACCAATCCCTAGTAATCAAAGCGTTAAAATAGAAAAACAATTTGCAAATTCCACAAAGCAAGGCATTCATCATTCAACTTCCATTAATCTATCCAAATAAATAAACTCTTAGTAAATTTATTTATCTGCTTCATACTTTTTAAACAAGATATTAATAAACCTTCCTTTTGTACTCAATATATCAATAAATAGTTATGGGGCTTTGTTTGGATGAAAACACAATTTTGTTCTAATGTTTTTCTAAGGTTAACTTCCTTGGGTTGGGATTTATTATTTTTTTTCTTTTATTTTTATTTTTTTAATATGTATACATATAACTTAAAACACAATGTATCTTTAACCCATGTAACGAGCGTTAGGCTAATGACTCCTAGACTAGATGGTCTTAGGGCATTGGGTGTTGAGACACCCCTTCAAGCTTAGTAACTCGGGTTGCAGATACTAATATGTAGATAGTGCATTGTTTAATTTTCTTAAGCTTTCTCATCAACCCATGTAACAAGTACTGGGCCAATAGCTCCCAAGTCAGTTAACTTTAAGGTACTAGGTGTTATAACACCCCTTCGGGCTTAATTGCTTAAGTCAAGGAGGCTATGAAACCAAACTTATCTACTTTTTTATTTATTCAATTTGTTTTATTATTATTATTATTATTATTATTATTATTATTATTTGCAAATTATATACTATCCCTTTCCATTAGTTGTTACCTTTAACAAAAGAACATAAATAATGTAATAATACAATGTGCAACCCACAAACAAATGTTAAAGTGTGTGTGTGAAAATGAAGGTTTATGAATACTTGTTAGCTAGGTATATGAGCAGAATCAATTGATAATAATATGAGAGTTTGTAAACCTGAATATTTCAAGAAGTATTCTGATAGACCTTGTTAAGAATGTTTACTAAGATGCGTCTCAAAAGTGACAAAAATTTCTCATTTACTATGTCATCCTAGTAACAACAGTTTTGCAAATGGTTTTAATAATAAAAAACACATTTAGTTAATTTTTTTTAATATCAACTACTACCCTCTCCCCCCAACTAAAATGAGACATTGTCCTCAATATCCTAAGGTAGAAAGATAGAGTATACAAGACATCACCTGAAACAACAAACACTAACAAACCTGAAACACACTTAAACAAATATAAGAAATAACAAAACAAAATAATATGCCATTAATAAAACCAAAAGACACAAAGTTCACAACGAAGGCTCAAATCCAATCTAAGCTTTTTACGGCTTTTCATAGTTGACCAATTTATGCGACTCATAGAGGGATCAATTACAAGGATGAAAGATTGTAGTTGATCAAGCAGTTGTTCAGCAGTAGCAACAGAGATTATAATTTGTCGTGTCGAAGATGTTAAAAATTTCTGTTCTACAGCTTGATCAAGAAAAGACAACAAATTATCATAAAAACCATTAACATTTAACAAACCTATGGGTTTATGGTAAATGTGTAGTTGGGCCCAAGACAAAATATAAAAGATCTCTTCTAATGTGCCTAGACCACCTGGTAAGGCAATAAAGGCGTCAGCGTGGTTAAACATTGCATTCATTCGATCAGACATTGTGGAGACTTGTAGTTCCTCTCCAATTGTTTTTCCAATGAAGTCACTTTTTACTAAAGCTTTGAGGATGACCCCAAAACTTGATTGCCTCCTAAAAATGCAGCTATTGACACACCCCCCCATTAACCCAAGGCTGCCTCCCCCATACACTAAATGAATCTTTCTCTCAGCTAGTACCCGACCAAGATGATTTGCTGATTCTAAAAACTCTTTTTCTTTCCCAAGACTGGATCCACCAAAAACACAAAATATTTATTATATGATTACTTGATGAACCTGACATTTCTACACACTTCTATATCTGTTGAATGTGTGGGTTGAATAGAAATGAAGGGAAGGAAGAGAAGATTTTATAGATGAGAAATTGAAAATGCAATCATACCACCTATATGTAGGCCAGCTAGAGTCTCTCTCTCAAAACATGTGTATGTACAAGTAGTTGTGATTATGGCTCACATCTTCCCTTGGTTTTACATTCAAGAACGGCTTAAACGCCCTCTATGGGTCGGGGATAGACTTCTCATCCACTTTTTTTTAAAACTGCGAATAGGGTATTTTTTAGTCAGATTCCCAAGACTATGATGAGCATGTTTTTTATAAAAATGGGGCCATAAATCATGAATTGCACGATGCACATCTTCATTATGATGAGACTTAAAAGTCAGTAGAAGATTATCTAAAGACTCTCTATGTGAGTCCTTGAACATGGTGGGCCAGTAAAATCCACTTTGTAAGATTTTTGCAGTTGTCTTTCTTGATGAGAAATGACCCCCACATGCCTCAGAATGACAAAATTTCATAACACTACTTACCTCATTATCAAGAATGCATCTTTAATATATTTGATTAGGACAATATTTGAATAAGTAAGGGCCATCCCAATAAAAGTTCTGCACGTCATTTAAAAACTTTCTTTTGTCTTGGGTATCCAAATGAGTTGGCAAAAATCCTGAAGTAAGAAAATTGTCAATATTAGCAGACCAAGGTATTGAACTAAGAGAAAGTAAGGATTCGTTAGGAAAGTAATCATCGATTGGTGTGATGTTGGATGTAGAATCTATTGTCAATTTGACAAATGATCTGCAACAACATTTTCGATGCCTTTTTCGTCCTCGATTTCTTCCTATTTGAAAGTTTCAAAGATTTTAGAATCGTGATTGACTTCCCTTTGTTTGGTCATGGCATGAGGAAATGGAAGTATTGGTGGGGAATCAGTATTTTCTTTGCAATGTTCAGGTTTAACCCCTTCCTTACCCTCAGAGGTTGACTCACCATCTTTCTCACAAGGTTCAAGAATGGGTTTTTCAATAACCTTACCACTGTGGAGAGTAATGACTGATTGGACTTCATCCATGTATTGGCTTCCGGAACTACTTGCATTTGCATTGTATTGCGCCTTGGGATTTTGTTGTGGTTGAGATGGAAACTTACCTTTCTCCTGAAAACTGAGAGTAGATGTGAATTTTGCAAGAGTATCTTTCAAATCAGCTATAGTTTGAGCATTTTGAGTGTTGATTGTCTCTTGCTTTTCAATGAATGCATGCAAAGTTTCCTCAAGATTTCTTCTAGGAGGGGGAACATAAGGAGGTGTATATCCATGAGAATTTAAAAAATTATGGTGTGCTTAAAATGGTGGTTGTGAAGTTTATGCATTATTGTTACCACTCTTCCAACTGAAATTTAGATGATCTCTCCAATTAGGGTTATACGTTTGCGAGTATGGATTATGACTTGACATTTAGAAACTGATTAAAGCATTGGCTTCTTTAAGGAGACTTTCCTTGAAAAAAGGTAAAGTTGGATAATTATTGGTTGAGTGTTCATTAGTTTCACAGATTTGACATACAATTTCTTGAACAGATTTTAATTAACCACTCTTTTTCAATTCCAGTGCCTTGATTTTTCTAGCTAAAGATGCAAATTTGGTTTGGAGGTCATGATCTTCCCTAAGGTTGTACATGCCTCTACTAGATGTGTGAGGTTGAGTTTTACCTGGTGCCTCATAAGTGCCTGTAGTGTCTCAATTTTAAGCATTTTTAGCTACCAAATCTAGGTACTTCATTGCTTCATCAGAGTCTTTATCTTCAAAAGTTCTATTACACATCAATTCTATCATTTGTTTATCTTTAGGTGTTAACCCTTCATAAAAATGTAAAACCAATCTCCATGTTTCAAAACCATGATGAGGGCAAGTATTAAGCAAGTCTCGATACCTATCCCAACATTGGTAAAATGTTTCTCCTAGTTTTTGAGTGAATGTGGTGATTTGTCCTTTGAAAGAGTTTGTTTAGTGAGACGGAAAAAACTTCTTTAAAAATTATTGTTGCATTTCATCCCAAGCACGAATGGATCCTGACCTAAGATTTTGTAGCCATGTTTTAGCTTTATCTTTTAATGAAAAAAGGAAAAAAGCTTTAATCTGATGGTGTTTTTGCTATAATTTAAGTCATTATAGGTGTTATAGACTTCCTTAAATTTTCTCAAATGCAAGTATAGATTTTCTAGATCTAAGCTAATAAATAAGGTAAAAGTTGAATAATGTCTGACTTAAAATTAAAATGAGATGCATCAAGAGGGAAAACTATGCATGATCGCGCACTTGTTCTTGTTGGATTCATGTAGTCTTTAAGTGTTCTAACACGATTATTCTCATTATGAAGCAACTGATTATCCTCTTTAGCCATGTTTTCTGAAAATGATGAGGATTTTCTAAAAAGTCTACCACTTAATATGCACGTCCAAACTCTCATGCAAGTGCAGAAAGAAAGAAAAAAAAAGAAGAAGAAGAAGAAAAAGAAAAGGAAGAAACAAAGATTAGAAAAACAAATAAAAGTGAAAAGAAAAGAAAATAAAAGAAAATATCCAACAATGGTGCCAAAAACTTGACACGATCAAAAGATTGATGTCTTATCCCAAGTGCAAGAATGTCGAAGTAATAAATAACCCGGCAAGACCAGGGTCGAACCACAAGGAGATTAACTATATAAAATTATAAACAATAAATGAAAAGGAGTTGAAGAGAACTTTTAGATTTAATATTGATGTAAGTATTAAACAAGGATAAAATAATTATCAAGGTTAGAGGATCCACTAATGATATTTCAAACAAGTATAGTATAAACTCTTTTTATTACTTGACTGGAAACCACACACAAAGGAGGTTCCAATTGGATTATAAATTGTTAACATCGTTACATTACTTATCTTGTTCGAGTAATGCCAATACTTGTAAATATTATCAGGTATTCATGATGATAACTTATGTTAACAACAAATTAAGTTCCTTTCATAGCACAAGTGTCGGTTATACCATATAGTTGGGCTATGAAAGTGCCAAGTATTTGTTGTACCAAGGGTTGTTCAATACAAATCTAGATTAACCATTTAACAAGCAAGGTATTAAGAGTGAGTAAGATGTCTAAATGTATGGCAAATGCCTCCTTTTATAGGATAAAATTCAGAATTATTGATTTGATGACTAATTATTGAGTGGGTGGCCACCTCTTGACTTGGTGACAACCATTATCTTCTTGTCTGAACAAAACATCATTTCTAACATCATAATTTGAACAGTTCTTCATGAAAGTTCTGGGCATTTGTCTCATCTTTCCAACAAAACAAGAATGAGATCATTTTGACTTCTAGAACTTGTGATATGGGCTGAACACTAAACAGTGTCTAGGCTGCAGGGCAGATTCTGACTTCTCTTTTGTTGCTACAAGTTGAACTTGAAAACGGTCGTTTTGAATCTTGGATTCTTCATGAAAGTTTTAGACCTATGTCTAGCTTTCCATCCATATAAACTAGACCTAAATCCAAGTTTTACAGCTCCAATAATGATTCAATAACCGAATGGTGTTCCAGTTTGAATTGAACCAGCATCTCTTCTTTAAGTTTAGCCATCTCTTTGTCTTCTCAATTTTAATAGTTAAACAAATCAATCAATCCTTTGAATTGTGAAACATACCTGCATTTGAAATGAGCATTTACCATAAATTAAAGATATCTTATATTATTGTACTTGCTATTATAAAACATGCTTAAGTTAGAGAATTTAATGATACTTTAAGTGCATTATGATGATATAAAACCTTAATAAAAATGCACTTTTAAGTACTAATCAAACACCTTACCCAGTAAGAATTAAGGTTTCAATTTTAAACCAGTTGAAGATTTTCGACTCCCTCATTCTTTTTTTTCTAATGACAGTCAGCCCTTCTTTTTCTCTTCTTTTTCAAAGTTTCTAGTTAATCCCTTGCCCACAAATGTTTATTCCATTTATAAACCCTTAATCTTGGATGGATTCTTGAAATTTTGGTGTTTCTCTCTTGATGTTGCAAGAATGGTTACAAAAAACTCTCTCTTTTCTTTCCTTTTGGTTGCTGCAGATTTTGGTGAGGAGATGAGTATTTATACTCTATAATTTTTCTTATTTGTACTTAGGCCCTATTTTTTTTAAGTGTATTATTTTTGCCCCCACGTCTTTTTCTTCTTAAAATCAAGCTATACCTCTTTTCATTTCTTATAACTCCACCCTAGAACTTTTTGTTTAGTTTATTTTGTTCAATTAAATCCAACCCTCAACATTACCGGATTAATTTATAATGTCTCAAATTATTTCACCTGGAAATTTATATCCAAAAATTTATGAATTCTTGTTTTTATTTAACCCTATGCATGAATTTCTTCACTTTTATTTCTCATGTAGTTAGTTTGAAATTTAAGCAACCTTTATTTTTCCCAGGATTTACAATCATCATCACAACCACAATTTTATAACAAACATTGAACAACAAATATAATTATAGAGGAATAAATGAGATAAACACGTATAGATGGAACATGATTATATGAATTTAAGAGTTTAGTTTATCTATTCAAGTTTAAACATTAATTATACAAATTAAGTTATATAAATGTTTTATTATTACAAAATACAAGGATATACTCCTTAGAACTAGATAACAAAAGGTGAGCAAAGTTAGGATCTACTCCTGTCATGCATGCGATGGTCCTAAAAAAATACATATTATTGAAACATGAGTATCACAAAAAGTATAGTAACACAAAAATCCAACAAATTAAAAAGGTAAACATGTATTCATATTCTATTCGCTTCTCCCTTTTGTTTTCATTGGAACTCTTTCTAATTCAACTACTAAAAAATATTCATCTTTCATACAATTTTACTAGTACCATCATCACCCTGTAGACGTCTATGCATGGCGATCCCCTTACTCGGGACCCTAACATACACTAAATACATGCTAGTCGATGCATGGTGATCCCCTTACCTGGGATCCTAACATACACTAAATGTATGTTAATCCATGCCACATATCACATTTCTCATATTTTCTATGTCAACGATACTTCCATCACTTTGCGATTCACATGAAAGATCATTCACCTTGAACCTATATACATTCGGGATACTATCCAAAATAATAACATCATTACACAAAATTTCATCATTTCATATAATATCCAACATTTGTTAATTCACATATCACGTCAATAACATTTTAAATCATGGAATTTAACTAGAAAGCATAGGTGTGGATCACCTACCTGCAGTAGAAGCTCTACTCGTGCTTCCCTGTTGCTGCTGCTACACCACGCGAGTGGTCCCTCCTATAATCATACGCATATCTCATAAATTATCCTCATTCAATGATATATTTCATAATAACCATATTAACAGTCAATATAGGTCTTTTTTTCAATTATTCCTTTCTTTATATTTTGTGTTTTTCTCATTTCACCATTAATATCGTTAATTTTTGTCCGACCATAGTTATCATTACAAATTTCCATTTTGAATATGGCTCGTTTCTTTTGGAAGTTAAGAAGTAATATCACATGTTTTCTGAAGGGAAAGGGCCCAATTTTCACCCTTAACATGTCTAGATAGTCGCTTTAGCAACTTTTCGAATCTACAAACAGAGGTTGCATTTCGACCTCTCCTCAGATTTTTGACTATATTCGGAGTTCTAGAGCTTCGTTTCAAGCAAGGTTGGTCTCATTAGAAATTTAAGACACGAGGATACAAGTCCCTTGAAGGGAGGAGAACCTAATTCTACCCCTAAGACACTCGAAATTACTCATCAACAAATCAAACATATTGCCATATAGGATCTCTTATGACCCAGTCTCAATTGGTGACCCATAACTAGAGTTCTATAGCTCCAAATTGAGTAAGACCAATTTTTTTAGTTAGTCAACATCCAAAACTACAATTTCTATAAAGAAACTTGATCCTAATTCCCTCATCCTCCTACTTAAATTCTCTCTGAAAGTCAGTTGACGAATCTGTCTAGATTCGTCAACCTTTCCATTTACACACAATATCAACAATTCAAATTTCCCTCTTTTATATCAACCCCTAGCCATATCACATACCATATAAAGTGTCAAAAATATCTTTTAAGAGCTAATTTCCTCTATTTATATCAATCTTCCCTCTTAACATCAAAATAAAATTTTTTTTTCAATTTTACTAACTTTCCAAATAATATTCTTTTAAACACAATCCTTGTTATTTCAACATGTATTTTTTCTTATTTCGACACAATTAAACTCAAGTCATCAAGATAAACATGTCAAATTCAACATTCTCCCCCTTTGATGCATAATTGGCCGAAAACAGGGCATTGAGGAACCAAGAGTTTTCTCATTCCTTTTATGCTAATTTCATTCAATTCACACACACACACATATTCACATAAAAAAACCTATTATAATAAATTCAATAAGGAAAACCATAATTTTTCCCTTTCCCTCTTTGCTCTTCGTATAGCTGACCACCCTTAACCAAATTACCCATATATTTTCTTTGATGAATCATAATGATTTCATGCCCCCAATCACATACAACTCATGAATTAACTTAATTTAATAATTAATACATTCCCCCCAATTCAAGTCTAAGAACCCTAACTAAAATTCAACACTAAGGCATCAATTTGTAATCGAACTTCTTAATGACTTATAGAATCATATTTAGAACTCCTTACCTGATAAGAATCAAGGTCTCAATCCTCAACTAGTCGAAAATTTTTTACTCCCCCTTTTTTTAATGATAGTCGGCCCTCCCTTCTCTCTCTACCTTTAAAATTTCTTGTTAATCTCTTGTCCACAAGTGTTTATTCTACCTATAAACCCTTAATTTGGATGAGTTCTTGGAATTTTTTGTGTTTCTCTCTTGATTTGGCAAGAACAAAAAATCAAAAACTCTCTCTATTTCTGTTAATGGTTGCTACCGGTTTTGATATGCAAGGGAGAGGAGTATTTATACCCCATAATATTTCTTATTTGCACTTAAGCTCTATTTTCTTGAAGTGTATTATTTTGCCCCCACTTCTTTTCTTCTTATAATTAAATTATACCTCTTTTCATTTCTTATAATTTCACCCTTTAACTTTTTAGTTTAGTCCATTTTCTTTAATTTAATCCAACCCTCAATATTTCCGGGTTAAATTTATAATATCTCGAAATATTTTGTCCGGAAATTTATATCCGGAAATTTCTAATTTCTTACTTTATTTAAATTTGTGCATGAATTTTTTTCATTTTTATTTTCTCTTTATTTAATTTACAATTTATTCAAACATTTATTTTCCTGAATTTACAGTTATCCATCATGTCTGAGCGCCATATAATAGAATCTGAGTAAGCAAGTCATCCACTT
>Ga0325401_1002766_pt1 | contig 15732 bp, 18 predicted proteins | sample PopdelMetagenome_FD_205666 | JGI IMG/M metagenome (GOLD analysis project Ga0325401, IMG submission 205666) | Populus deltoides microbial communities from Bellville, Georgia, United States - Xylem-PdKOR-R2 | ecosystem: Host-associated > Plants > Phyllosphere > Stem > Wood/Secondary xylem | place...
CGGGGTGCGCTATGAACTCGGGCACGGGTACTTGCTAGGGGCCAACACGACCTACACGCGCCTGGACCGCACGGAGAACGGCGACGGGTTAGAGGACGGCTTCAACACGCCGCGCTGGGCTTATAACTTGAGTTTCGCCAACGAGAAGGCCTACCGCAACGTCGGCTTTGGGCTAAACTACCGCCATCAAAACCGCTACTTCTCTCAGACGTTTTTGGTAGTAGGCAACGTACCGGCGTATGGCACCCTGGATGCGCAGCTGAGCTATGCCGTGCCCGCCACGCAGGTGCGCCTCAAACTCGGGGCCAGTAATGTACTCAACCACTACTATGTCTCCTATCTGGGCGGGCCCAGTGTCGGCGGGCTCTACTACCTAACCGTGGCCTACGGTTTGTAACGACTGACTACCACCACAAAAATGATCCGCCGCTGCTCGCACCGACTATGCTTAATGCGAGCAGCGGCGGATCATTTTTGTGACCATTAGCCTCGTTTGGGTGAACTAACAACCTGATTTCAGGAGTACTAAAAATTAGCTTTAGTGTGGAGTATAGACAGATTCTTACCTAGGTTGTCTACGAGAATAACCGTTATTTTGGACAGCTATTCAGATTAACAATAGTAACACAAATTGCTGCGTTTGTATTGCTGTCATCCTCACCGATAAGCAAGGATTGCGGCTGACCACTCCTTGGGCCTGCACGCTTAGTCCTGCGCCCGTTGCCACACCGATTCAACGAGTGGGCTGTCGGAGATCGGTGAGACGTTCTAGCATTGGCTGCCAAGCTGCTGCATTGTAGCGCGAAAGACAACGTTCGTTTCTTATTATTATCAATTAGCAACGTGAATATTGCTGGAGTGCGCCAACCTTTGCAGTATAATTACGCGATGATGCCAAGCAATAGAGTAATGGCTAGTAGCTCTGATTCACCAAGGATGCATTCCGTTGTTATCTTATTGGTAAATGGCTATATTCTAGCGAGTACGCTACGGAATTTTGACTACACTCAGGCCCGCAAGACGCTACTGTCCATATACTTCACTCGGCTGTGGCCTTACTACAAAGTCGTCCTTTATAGCCTCCTGCGTAGAACGAAGCCCATCCAAGCGCGTAAAGCTGCTTACAAAGAAGTCTACTATTAAGCCCCTGCCTGCTAGGTTGGGGCTTTTTCGTACCCAACACCACTTACGTAGCAGGCTAGCTCGGCAGTCATACAGCCCTAGCTAACTATCTCCCCTGTGCAATACAAATTTCTTACCCTTCTGCCCCTCGAAAGCAGCTCAAAAAAATAGCATGTGCCGATGAAGCAAGCTCCACCCCCTTGTGCCGGACTTCTTGTGTATTTAGCTAGCCAATCGTAACGGCGCTCCGATTAACTAGCTGACTCAGAAGCCTCACTCGGTGGCTGCCGTTTGCCTGTTGCTTTCCCGCCCTTGCGCCCGGCGATGCGCGCCTCTTCGGGCGTAAACTGGTGCCCTTTCCCACTGGCATGCGAGGCCTTGCCCCCTTGGCTAGTAATGAGCCGATGCTGGGCCGGATCCATGGCCGCGAAGCCGCGGGGGGTGTTGCGCACGGACTTGTTATTCTTGTGACCCATGCCCGTTGGCAGGGGGGGACCTTGAAGTTGCTCCTTTTCGTTGGGCATACCGCACTACTATTGATTGGAGGCTATTGGGATTTATTTGCCTAAAATACGTCTCGCACGAGCAAAAAGCTTAGCGCAACCGGTGTTTTTTCGATACCATCGCGTCTTGCCTACTCTTAGTTAGAGAGGAGCTACTTAGGTTCTTGGTTATGCTATAGGATGTACCTACCTTGCCCCGCTTTGAAGACGGATGAGGGATAGCTTCTGCCGACAGAGTACGCCTCGTTGTCATGCAACGGGGCTTTTTTTATTGTAAAAAAATCCCACCTAAGCTACAACAACTGTACTTGTAGTAAGACTATGGTCGCGCCGAAAGAGGGTGCTGGTGCCGCGTGAGTACGCATGACTCGAAAGCAGCCTCTCGTCAAGAACCAGCCGAAGACATTCAACGCCATGATCTGCCAACTTTCCACTGTCCCCTTAGCCTGAACCTAGTAGGTCCCGTGGCGATGATCAGTTACCTCGACACAATCACCTGACGATAAAAATACGCAGCGAAACAATAGGATAAGCCATTTTAGAATAGAAGTATACTGCTGAAGACATCCTCTTGCCTGGACGAGAGCCCATAAGTAAAGCCGTATGGTTGACCTTGTTTGCTATTTCCCAGGGCAGGAACTTGCTTCTATGAACAGCCCTCAAGCCCTGAACGATCCGCATCCCTTGCTGACCACGACACACGGACGCCAGCGCCTGTTGGACATGGCCTTGAATCTAACGCGGAACACCCGTCTCGCCCCCAGTGCGCAGGAGCAGCAATTGCTCACCTTATTTGTGCAGGGAACGCTCACGCTAGATCAGGTGCTGGAGCAGCTGCCCCGGTAAAAAGAACCGGCGTGTGATGCAGTCGGCAAAATAGACATTCAGGCCAATCGGGGTGCTGGCCAGGAATGCGTTGCCGCATGGGAATGGAATGAGCTAGTTGACACGCCACGTGCGTATGATTGGCGTCGACTACGTTGAGCCCTCGGTGATAGGAATAGAAGGGTACGCCCAATGGGATACGGCTTCGTTGCGAGCGGTTAGACATAGCAGGATTCTTATTGAAAGTAATAAGAACCGATAGAACTATCCCCTGTTATGAAACGCCAACGCCTAAGAGAAAATACCGTTCTCTGTTCGGCTTAGGTAGTGCCTTACCAGTATTGCTACTGGCCGATACGACGAAGCACTGTGCTTTCTCACCCAGTAGCAATGCTGCTTCTTGGCGGCTGTTTTTTATGCAACAAGTAGTAGTACCAAGCTCACGCGTTCCTTATATTGAGTGGCGTTATCGGCGGCGTGACGCCAGGCTATACAATCCATGCCAGTGCTCACGCCAGCTTAGAATATGATTAGTGCTGCTTATGCTTATTGATAGTGATGCCTGCTCCTGCTCCACTTAACTGCCGCCTGGCGCACAAGGGTTGCGCCATTTTTATCCTGGTTCGCTTCAACGAGCACCACCAACCCAAAACCACGTTCTACATCTTCGCAAGCGAAGCGGCGAGGCAAGCCCTGGTGCACGGATTCTATCACGATCTAGGCAGCCCACCACAAGTCGAAGCCTTACTCAAGTCCTGGGTCGATGCCTACCGGCGTACCGAAGCAACAACCGCTGCCGCTTACTTGCCCAGCTCGTAGCAGCTCGCCGAAGGGCTCGCAGGCAGAAAAGCCCTGACCAAATGATCAGGGCTTTTGCTCGTCTATACCAAGCACCTGGATGAGTGCTGTGGCCGAAAACTACGGCACTCGTGCGGGAACGGATTGATCAGAGGCTTTGTCAGCAGGTCAGCCTCTGTGGCAGGTTCCTTGCCTAAACACGCTGATGAAACATACTACCCGCTCCTACTCCTCCTTCTGGTACCGTGCCGCAGGCGTCGTCTTGCTGAGTGGGCTGGTGCTTTTGCTGCAACAGTGCGGGAGCGTGCAGCCGTAGTATGTAATATCAGGCGAACCATGGGCTAGCCAATCACACTAGGCGCGCAACTATCCCGCGTCACCGTAGTAAGCCTAGGGTAATAAAAAATGTCGATGAACGTAAAAAGGCCCCGCTAGCAGCGGGGCCTTTTATGCTAGCCCAAGCGTGACGGAAGGCAGGTAGTCTTCTACACCCTGCGTGCTTGTAAAGCTATCGCAGCGGTAGAAGTTGATTAACTAACAAATCATAACAAAGCTCGATAAAGAAGCCGTCGAGATGATAGAGCATCCGCATATCCCGCTCTTCGTAGCATGTAGCTAGATGAGTACCTGTCCGCAGAAGAGCTTCGAGCTGCTCAATATAGGATAAGGCTCAAAATTGGGTAAGGGTCAATGGCATAGCGAAAGATACACTAGTACGAGGCTTGCTGCTGTTTCTTTACGCTTACGAAACTAAGCTGGCATAACATTAGCCTATACTAATATAACAAGTTATAGTGGTGCGCCTGACCTGCCAAATAGGTGTATGTAATAAGGGCTGTCCTGCAAGACAGCCCTTTTGCGTGCTTGAACAACACCCGTTGGAAATTGAAAGGACCCTGCTCAGTACGAGACCGCTTCAACCACTTACCTAGGACTTCTAGTAGGTAGTAAGTAGAATGGGCGCTAACGAGGTAGCGCGTTTCTGATAATAGCGGACTTGCCTAGGCACTCGACCAACTGCCCATCCTGTTCTTTGGCGCACAGATAGGGCAGAAAGCCGTCACCTTCTTGATGCACGTACCGCAGCACATAGTCACATCCCTCCGGTACGGAGACGGTGCCGTTGTCTATCATGGTATGCGGCTGATTTCTTGTGGCAATTACGTCGAAGCTGCGCGCTGGCCTAGTGGGCAGCTGTACTTTGCTTCCTATTGCGAAGTCCATAAAAACGGGATTAAGTGATCAGACTTGGAACGGATAGCCCGCGCTTTCGTTTTCAGCGCCTGTTCTACCAACTGTAGTCAGCAGTGCTACTTAGATCGAGTAGGCCCTGGCTAAGAGCACAATACCTAGTTTCGCTTCTTGTTGCCCAGCCCAGCAGAACAGCGACTGCTTGATAATAGTGCTGCCGCTCAGCACCTAACCTATTGGGATTATTTCCCTACAGGCCTGCTTTATGAAACCGACGATTTACGGTTTCCTGAAACTCAATCTTCCGGGTTTTACCGCACGTGCTGCTACCGCTAGCCCTCGTCGGTCTGAGCGAAGCGCCCTAAAAAGCAGGAGCCTTACAGCCGTGAAATCCGTATTTGTTTCCACCTCCATTCCGTATAAACGCGGACAAGCAGCTGTGACTACCTGCGTATACGACAGTGTTCGTCTGCTACGGGATCATATCTGCCCGGTGACCCTTGCGCTGTCTTTTTCTACGTAGTTGCCTCTCGATGTCCTCTTCCGCCTTTCCTGTTCGTGCGTTTGTGGAGGATGGGGCTTCCGTGGCCGAAGTATGCTTAGTGGTGCAGCTCCAAGCTGGCGCCACCGTGATCTGGGAATGGGACGTACCCTACTTGCTGTGGGCCAGGTGGGGTACCGGCCGCACGGCCGCGTGGCTCTGCGAACAATTTCGGCGGCACGCCGCCCCAGTCGTGCAGCAAACCGGGCGCCAACCCCTGCGGCAAGCCCTGCAGCTCAGCCTGACGCGGCATCAACAGCAAGGAGGCGGTGAAGCGTGGCTTACGGGGTGCCTACCCTGAAGGTGCCCGCGCGTTGTTCGCCGGCGCTCCGGCTTGCAGGCCGCAGCATCTTGCCAATTTAGTAGGGATGCGCATGCAACCGTGGACTAGCACATCTCCTCGTCGCACGCAAATAGTCAATACCTCTCCTCACGCGCAGCCGGCACCTAGTGTAACCGAGGTGGGTCTTGGTAAGGGGCGCCTCGGGTACAGTAGCAGTGTCTACTAGCAGACATGATCCATTCAGGCGTGTTGCCGGCGGACGAGTTCCTGCACGTAGTGCTGTAGCGACGTGGCGCTTCTTTCTGGGAGATGCTCTTCTGGATAGGTGGCCGCGAGCGTGGCAGCTGTTATCTGCGCAAGGGACTGTGCGGCTCGCTGCGAAAAGCCGCGCGCGTGCAGAGCCGCTAGCCATTCTGAGCGCGGGATTTTGACCACCTCAACGGGCTGGTGCAAGGCCGTCGCAAAGGCCGCCGCCACGTCTGCCGAAGAATATAAGGCCGGTCCTTCTACGTAGTGCAGGCCCGTTTGGGTGACCGGTTCCGTCAACAATCGCGCGGCAGCCTGAGCCAAGTCCTGTGGGGCGACCATGGGCAACTTAAACGTAGCCGGATAAAAGGTATAGACCTTCCCTTCTTGCTGGGCCGTTTGCAAGGAAGCATCCCAATTGCTCATGTAATAAGCGGCTCGGATGATGCTGGTAGGAATTGCTGCTCTAGCTCGTAGAGCACGCCTAGGTCTCCGAGTTGTTGCCCAGGTTGCGCCCCGTAGGTCGACTCGGCCACGATCTTCTCTAAGCCCGATCCTTCCAAGGCCTGTAGAATGCTGGCGACGCTTTGGCGTTCTGTAGTCGCGGTATCCGTCGCTGGGGCAGCCGACGGGTTGAGCAGAAACAACCGATGGCCCTGCTGGAAGACCTGCCGCAGGGCCTTCACGTTATGCACGTCGGCCACGGCCGTTTGCGCCCCTTGTCGTTGCCAAGCAGACGCCTTGGCCGGATCATGCAAAACGGCCAGTACGGGTTCGTCTTGCAGCAGCAGGTGTTGTACCAAGGCAGACCCAATGTGCCCCGTTGCCCCTAAGATGATATGCATACGCGTTACAGGCAGGTACAATAGTCCGTACGAGCAAGCGTAGCGACTGTTACGTTATCTAGGTGCCCCGCCTTGGAGGAGAAGGTCAAAACCGCGCTGGACAAGCTAGGCTCCGACGCCGTATACAACGGCCACAGGACCTAATGGCCAGGGTACTGAATGAACCGGCTTTTTGTACCAGCAGGGGCTGCCGCTCACCTAGCGGTGTTACTGCTTCCTAGCAATTCTAGCAGCAGCGCACAAGCACGAAACAAATTGGCTTTCACGGTACCGACTGGCAATTGCAATTCGAGGGCTATTTCTTCGTAGCTGAGTTCCTGAAAATAGCGTAATCGAACCAAGGTGGCATACTTGGCGGGAAGCCGGGCCACTACTCGTTGCACCAACTCGATCCGCTGCTGCCGAATATAGGACTCTTGCGGATCCAGGCACTGGTCACGCATCTCCGGTAGTAAGCTATCTTCGTCGTTGCTCACAAAGGCGGCCTGCAAGAATTGGGTTGGCACCCGTTTCTTGCGCCGCAGAAAGTCAATGCAGTGGTTGGTGGTGATGCGCAGCAACCATGTGCTAAACGCGAATTGAGGTTGATAGCGGGCTAGGTGCCGGAATGCCTTGGCAAAGACTTCCTGCGTGAGATCCTGCGCATCGTCCGGGTTGCGGACCATTTTCAGCACCACTTGATAAACGGTCCGTTGATAGCGCTGTAGGAGGCCATCATAGGCAGACTGCCGGCCTTACAATGCGGCGTGAATGAGCCGCAAATCCTGCTGGGCTCGCGCCGACAGCATACGTTCTGTTTCAGGGTCAACGATCAACATAGAGAGAAAAACAGGAGTACAATGTAGCTATTATCTTAGAAGATTGTTGGTTTGCCGTTGTTAGGCGACGTTAAAACCGGGAGCAGCGCTAACCTCCAAAGAAGTTGTTGAAACAAGGCTCGCGTGTCCAGAGCAATTTCTTCGGACAGGCTAGGATGCAGGCTCAAGCGCACGAGCGCAACCTGGCACTGCAACATTAAATTTTCGGCTAGGGTAGACGGCTGGGGTTCGTTCCACTCACTACGGCGGGAAGGCGTGCTGCTAAAATAAGCGCGGTGCTTCTGCTCTAAGTGGGCGACTCCCTGCCAGAAGGCCGACAGTTGCGTCCGGAGCGGTTCCTGATGACTCAGTAAAAAAGTGCGTTTCGGCATGAATAAGGCGCAGGGCAAAAAGGCAGACCAAAAGTTAGTAAGCCGCAGTAGCAGCTCGCTACCCGAAGTGCAGTCAGGGACAGCAAGCCTTCTCTTCTGTTCTTGTGATGCCGTTCCCTACGCACGAGCAAGGAGGCACCGTTCAGCCAACGAAAAGAGCGCATTGATTGTGCAACAGGCACCGATTCCGTTCGTTGTCAGGCAGCGTACCCGAGTTAGCGAGCTGGGCGTCAAGCTTGGCGCTACGCGTATCGGCTGCGCGTGGGCTGGTATAGCAAAAAAAGCCCGCGAGTAGAACCAGCGAGCTTTTTAATCAAAGATGAAGCACAGCCTGTGCTGCTGCTCGCTACGGATACGGGCCCTGCGTGCGCGCGTTGCGCTAAGCCAAGCGATGCCACCCACGTAAAGCAGCAACTGCTCGCCTCTTAGCCGCCTAACTGGCTGCGTTGTTGGCATTCGCGCAGCCATTCTTCCGCTTCGCTGACTTGATGGAAGAGCTGGAGTTCGAGCACGTTCACGACGGCTGCCGGAAAGATGAGCGTGAGAATGTCGGCATGCGTGTCGGCTTGCACCACATGAGCCACGTAACGCAAGCCCAAGTGCAGGGCCCGCGGCAGCCACACGTGTTGGAGCCAGTTTACCGAATCAAACCAGGGCCCCTGCAAGCGGCTGTTATCATTGAGCAGGTACGGGCAGGGCCGGGCGCCCGCGTGCGCTAAATACTGCTCGGCCCCGCGTAGCGCTTCTGCCGCATCGACGTAACCGTACCACGTCGCCCGTAACCAATCGTCCTGTTCCTCATAAGTGAGCGTGCAACGGCTGCCATCGGCATCATGGAGCGAACCTAAAAGCATACGCAAGCAATTAACAGTGAACCAAAAGAAGGATGAGACCCAATAAAGGTAGCGCGTCAGAAACACGCACGGCAAGAGACGAAATACGGAAAAGGCGTCGTGGCCGATACGAATTTCCCTTAGGTAGTTTGCGCAGTGTTCGTTCGCCTACTGCGCGGTAATTAGAAAACTAGCGCACGAAGCATCTAAAAGTAGAAGCTGAAAAATCCTGTACTAGTCATCGTCCTTCGGAGACAAGTGCGGAGCCCATCGGAAACTACTTTTGTCGTTACCCCAGCCATCAACTTATTGACGAACAACTTATTGCACGGTATTAGCATCATTCTGACGGTTTACGCCTTAAGGACAAATAAAATGGGTATTGCGCAACCACTCGTAGGCGGTGGCCCCCTCGTTGAAAGTAGCAATGAATGGTTTGTCCGAATGCTCGATGAAAGCGGTGATCGCAGCGCTGGTCAGCCAGTTGCTGGCATTGACCCAAGCAATCACACAAATCCCTATATCGGCTAGGCGGGGTAAGTAGTTGGTGCTAACCCATTCGCTAATTTCGTTCCATCCGTCAATGGCTTGGCTACTATCACACAGGAGTTTAGTCACCATTATTTCGTGCACGTGCTGCCCAATAACGGCGCAAGCCGCCAACGAGGCCGCGCTATCTTGGAGCCCGATCCACTGGGCCAAGAGCCAGTTATTAGCAGTATCGTGGTATAAGGAAAAAGCCGGGCTTCGAAACAGGAGTAACATCATGCTTGGCTTACGGCGAAGTAGCCCCCGGTAGTCATACAAAAGTTTCTGTTGGCGCTTTTTTTGTGGCCATTGGTTGAGCTAGCCGACTGAATGTCAGAAGATTTAAAAGGAATGCCGCGCTTAGCCCTTGGCTAGCGGCGGGGCAGTGGAGCGCACGAACGGGGCGAGCAAATCGCGCAAGGACAGAGCCGAGGCCAGGTCAGCGCGCGCGTTGAAGGCGCGGTCGGGATGGTGGACAAACGGCAACAGTTGGCGCAAGACCGCGTCGCTGGGTTGGTGAAACCCCATGCTCCAGTGCGGGAACTCGCGCCGCGTCACCCGCCCGCGGCCCAGCAGCTGGATGTGCGCGTGCCGGGGGTCGCATTGAATTTTGGCAAACAGCGTTTCCACTTCCGCCGCTGGCCCCTCCAATACCTGCAAAATCTGCTCCTCACTGTAGAACAGTACGCCGGTAATATGGTGGTCGGTATTGTGGGCGCGAGCCGTGACCAAGAGTGCCTGTAGTTGCACGGAAGACAGCGGCGCCACGGCGCGGCTGGTATAGAGCAAGGAGTAGAGCATGAGCGGCAGAAGAACGGGCAAACGAGAAGACCGTTGGACGTGCGGCGACGCTAAGTAACATCAGCTATGGGTGGCTGGGGCGTGTCGGCGCACGTCTAGCGGGTGAAAGGCAGCGGGTATTTACCTACTAATCAACGTACTACTACGAAATACAAGCAACAGCAGTTATACCTTGCTGACTCATCAGGCGCGCGGCGAACGAGGATGAGCAACCGATTCGGTGTTTACTACTAAGCAGCGCTTTCGGCGCGGATCTTTACGTGGATGTTTTTCTTTTTACGTCTGCCTTACTCGGGTATCGAAGTGGACGTACCGCTCATCGGCCCCAGGTACAACATGGCGGCGGGGCTGCCAGACATGGGGATCGTGCCGGACGTCGTGGTAGCCCCTCTGTTATTAGACCTCGCCTGCGGCACCGACGCCAAGATGGCGGCTGTGCGGCGCTTGTTGCAGCAGTACCCCAGTGGCCGCAACAAGCGCCGCTAGGGTACCCAGCATCGTACAGACGACATTTTGCCATATCATCGCTTTTACAAGTCCGCACAGGCAACCAATCGCGGTATTTTCTTGTCCTTCCTATAGTGATGACTTAAGCCCCTGCATTCCTGTATGGCGCCATCGCAAAGCCCCGCCTTGGGAGACTCAGCACAAAGCCCTGGCTGGGTTAGCGCAGAAGACAGGCGTTACGATCGTCAGTGGTCGAACCACCTTTTACGGTGGGGGTGAGGCTACTTTCCTCGATCCGAGCAGTGCCGCTGACCAACAGGATTACGTCGATCCTATTCTGTATGAAATGGGCATCTTCAAAGATCAAGAGGATTATACTCAGTCTATGAACAGGTTGGTCGATAAGATTAATACTGGCCAGTTAAAACGAAGAGAGCCAGATGAAGAGTATTAAAAGCCCTAACTTATCTTGATTAGGACTTTTTGTTTAGAGTAGCATGTCTGTACTGCAACTTAACGCACTTCACTGCCATACTTCTATTCTTCAAACGTCAGGGGCATATAGTAGCTAATCCCTTCCTGTAAGGTAAAGATCAGTCCACTCCAGCCTCCCGCTCTCTCCCGGTGGGTATACACAAGGCTTCTACTGATAGTTCTTCAGCTTGCACGACCTTCCCGAAAGCCGTTTCTCGGAAGTCTTCGGCGATAATCTCTAGCGCCCGAGTTAAATCGTAGTCGTGGCTGCGTCTTGCTCCGATGCATTCACGCTTAACACGGGTTTCTTCTTGCAGAATATACTCGGCGAGCGTCTTATAGGAGGGTATCACGAGAGACCAACCAAGCTCAACCATCCGATTTACTGCCTCTTACCTTTTTACCGAACACAATTTTCATCATAGCTGATTGTTTTTCAACAATTTGGCGGAAAAATTGACTACAGCCCACTCGTCTTATTTTATCACGAAGCGGCGACTGCATGAAGCAATTTTTCTCTCTTTTAGGTCCTGGTCTATTGCTGGCACTCCCAGCAGCAGCGCAGGACCTTACCAACGCCGGCGCTACCATCACCGTGCAAGCCGGGGCCACCCTGTATGTGGGTAGCGGTCTGAACAATCAAGCAGCTAGCTCTTTGTCTAACGCTGGCACCTTACGCGTCGATGGCCCCTTGACCAATGCGGGTACGCTAGATTTAACCACCGGTATGCTGGAAGTGCGCGGCGACCTCACCAACACGGGTACCCTCATCCCCGGCACTAGTACCGTGACTGTCAGCGGTCCGGCCAATCAACTGCTGACGCCCGGGGGAGCGACCCTTCACCAATTGGTGGTGAACAAACCTACTGCGGGCGCTAATACGGTTTACCTGACCGGCGATCTGACCGTGAGTCAACTGCTCACTATGAGCAACGGCCTGCTTAACACCCGCGCAAGCGGTACGGTCTACACCCTGCGCCTACCCGATGGGGCTACCCTGAGCGGGGAAGCCGCGGGTCGTTATGTCGTAGGAGCGCTTGAAATCACCCGCAATGGCTTGAGCGGCCCGGCCGTCAATTTCGGCCACGGGGTGACCCTCAATCCGCAGGGCAATAACTTGGGCACCGTCACTATCACGCGCACAGCGGGTCTACAAACTGCGGATGTGAGCTACGGTCGAAACGTGGGGAACACAACCAAAGGCATTGATCAACTCTGGACGGTAAACCCGACTGCCCAGCCCGCCGCTGACAAGCCAGTACTGCTGCTATTAAGCTGGTTGCCCGACAACGACAACGGGTTGAGTGACTTTTCACAGGCCCGCGCCTGGCAGCAAGCAGCCGCTGCTACACCGTGGGTGACGAGCAGCGCTTCTGCCAATGCTACCAGCCGTAGCGTGAGTACGACGACCACTACCCTCAACCGCTTCACCGTGAGCAACGCAGCCAACCCCCTGCCCGTGACGCTGACGGACTTTACGGCCCGTGCGGAAGGTGCCGCCGCCGTGCGGCTGAACTGGGCAACGGCCTCGGAGTTCAACAATGTTGGCTTCACGGTGGAACGTAGTCTAGATGCCCGCGATTTCCAAGCGGTAACTACCCTGCCCGGGGCCGGTACTAGCACCACGCCCCGTACCTACACCCTGCTCGATGCGCCGTTGCCAGCAGGCGCGACTCTACTCTACTACCGTTTGCGCCAGACAGACCTAGACGGCACGTTGGCCTATTCACCCGTGCGGGCCGTGACGCTCGCCGCTCAGGCAGCGGGCTTTGTGGTGTATCCCACTCGTGTAGCAGCTGGGCAAGGCGCTACCTACCTCTACACCGGGCCGGCGGAACCCGCCACCCTGCACGTGCTCGATCTGGTAGGCCGCGTGGTCCGCACCGTCCCGGTGGATGGCCGCCCGCAGGGTGAAGTGCCCGTAACCGGTTTACCAAAAGGCACCTACCTGCTGCGCTATACCAGCGCCAGCGCTCACTTCAGTAGGCACTGCGTGATAGACTAGTAAATCCTATTCGGCTTACCCACTCGACTTTCTCAACTTACTTATTCTATTTTATTTGTGAAGAACACTTACTCTCTCGGGCGGACGCTCTTGCTGCTTACGTTGCTATTGGGCGGACGCCTCATCACACAGGGTCAAAATGTGGGCATCGGCACTACGACTCCCGGCTCGCGCCTGACAGTGAACGGCTCGTTTGCCGCCGGCTACACCGCCGTGAACACCGCCGCTTACGCGGTACTCGATAACGACTACTATTTGGTTTGGTCCGGCGCCGCCGCCGGTACGTTTACCTTACCGACGCCCACGGCTACCACGAAGGGGCGCGTCTATAAAATCCGTAACAATACGGCTCTGTTCGGTCTCACGCTCACTCCGGGTGGCGGCGTACTCATCGATGGGCAGGCTAGCCTAAGTCTCCCGGCCGGCAGCGCCGTGGAGCTTATCGCGAATGGGAATACCACCGGTACCGCCTGGGAAGTCGTAAGCCTTGCCTCCGCCTCCGCTACCTCGGCGGATGCGGGTGCTTCGTCGGGCACAATTGGCGGTGCTGGTGGCGCCTGCTCGCCCGCGCCTACTGCCACGGGAACTTTTGTAGTGGGTAACGCGGCCACGACTCAGACGCTGGCGGTGACGGTAACCGTTACCACCCCGGGGACATACACGATCGGCACGTCCGTGGTCAACGGCCTGAGTTTTTTTGCCGCGGGCTACTTTGCCACCACAGGTGTGCAGACCGTGGCGCTCTACGCCCACGGTACGCCGACGGCTGCCGGCAGCTTCACCCATACCGTGGCCTACGGCAACAGCCGGTGTACCACGAGCGTAACGACTGTGCCCGTGGCCACTTTCAACTGCGCAGGGGGAACGCAAACTCAGAGCCCCGCGGGCGCGCTAACGTCCGGGACAGCCTACAGTGGAACCTATACTGTATCCTATTCAGCTGGTAGCGGGGTGAATTATCCCGCGGCTTCGCAGACCATAAATGGGCTGACATTAGCTCGCCCGGCAGGTACGTATGCGGCGGGCGGCGGCAACGTGGTCTATACGCTTTCCGGCACCTATACGGGCCCGGCTAACGGTACAGTAGAGTTCACCATCACCGAGTGCGGCACCACTATCACGTATGGCGACGCGATCCGCGGGGCGCTCGCCGCTGCCGGCTGCGCCAGTTGTGCGGCCTACGATGCTGCTGCCGTGGGCAGTTGGGTGCTCGTAACGGCGGCTGAGTATGCTGCGTTGGCTAATACAGCCAACGTCAGTGGTGCCAGCAAATACGGCTCGACAGATGCTCGGGTCAATACAACTCCCGCCAGCTATAGTTGGACCGCCAACAATACGGTGGGTCACATCGCGGCGGCTCCTTCCTTCGCGAACGTATACGTAGTAGCCGCGAAGCTGAACATGAGTGGCGCCGTTTCCGGTATTCAACTCAAGGCCGGGGCTACTTCTAACAGCGGCTTTAACGCGTATGCTGCCTCATTTGCCACGAGCGCGGCAGGCCTAAGCCACTTGGTGCTGAAACGCCCGACGGCTACCACGGGGACTAATGCGTATATTGGTATCTACACCGGCAGTAGTGGCGGCCTAGGCCTTGTCAACGGCGGCGGAACAGTTCCCTTTGGCTCCGGTAATACCAGCACCTTGAACATCAATAGTAATGGCGAACCGCTGCTGCAGGTCATCGGTACAACCACTAAACAGTGGTAACAGGGCGCATTTGACGGCCTGTCTATAGAGCTTGGTCAGCCATTCGCTTCGGTACACCCAATAGCTTACTTCTCAACTAGAAAGCCCCTCCTAACCGAGGGGCTTTCTAGTTGAGAATCTCATCGCGCCCATTGCCAAGGGCTTACTAGCAACGCTTTCAATACGTACCTTACTCAGCTCGTCCACGGAAATCATTTTCTGTAGGACCAAAGAGCAAAAAGGACCAGGCTGCGTACGACGCGACCAGCAACAGCCCTTGTACCGGCGCGATAGCCCCACCTGCTTTGCCTTCCTGTTCAACTAGGTTGAAATCTGCTTTCCCCCCCTTCCTGAGTGCAGCTGACCAGTACCGCTTACACCGTGCGCCAGGTTTTACCGCGCACCACGTACGAGATGGTGGGCCGGCTCACGCCAAACTGCACCGCCAAGGCTTGGTTGCTGTACCCTCGTGCCGCCAGCGCTCGGATCTGTTGCACGCTCTCCGCGGTCAGTTTGCTGTGCGTGTTGCGCGCCCTGCACGCGTGGAAGCGTTGTAGCACCGTCTGGTCCTTGCGCTCGGCCTGGTCCACCCACTGCAGGTTTTCGGCCCGCAGGTTCAGGTGATTGCCGTCTTTGGGCATCACATGATTGAAGCGGGCCTCGGTGGGCGGGGCCAGAAAATGCAAGGCCACCAAGCGATTCAAGCCGATTTGCTGGGTGGTCAAGTCACTGTATAAACTCACCGACGGGTAGCGCCGCGGACTGAGTACCCGCAACAGGCGGTGCCGAGCCGTGCGTTTATACTGCAGGCTGACCACCTTGCCATGGGAGGAGATGCGGTAGAGTTCCTCAAACCCAGTGACCGGCCGCCACTGTTCATCCGATGCCAGGGCGCATAAGGCCGTTAACGGCACGCGCTGGCCTGAGTCCAGCTCGGCCAGCGTGTGGTCCCAGATTTCTACAATAACGGCCGTGTGGGGGGAGTGGCAGGGATACTGCACGGTGTGACCGGCAAGGAAGGACATGAACTGTAGGAAAACGCGAAAGAAGCTACGGTTGAGCTGAACATCCCGCGATACGCAGGCTGGCCCCGTCGCGTTGCGACTAGCCAGTCCTTGCCCGTTTAGAAGCCAAAGCCCTACTCGCCGGCTAGCGAGTAGGGCTTCTTCGGGCTATCGTTTGCCGGCGGTCCGTACCGCGGCTGGTTGCGCGTTCGCCAGGCCCGCCGCAACGATTCTAGTAGATCTCACCGCGCAGCAACGAGCCATCGGCCCCGACGGCAAAAAGTGTGTAGGCCCCGAACCCCGCCAGTTGCACGGCCTCCCCGCCTTGGGGCGACCAGTTGTTCTGGGAGGGCGACGTGCTACTCACCTGCGAATAGATCGGAAAGCCGTTGGTGCCGGCCGGGCCACGCG
>Ga0325401_1002769_pt1 | contig 15724 bp, 10 predicted proteins | sample PopdelMetagenome_FD_205666 | JGI IMG/M metagenome (GOLD analysis project Ga0325401, IMG submission 205666) | Populus deltoides microbial communities from Bellville, Georgia, United States - Xylem-PdKOR-R2 | ecosystem: Host-associated > Plants > Phyllosphere > Stem > Wood/Secondary xylem | place...
AAATATAAAAGTGACCCATAGTTTCATCTAAAAAAGCTCCATCATGTTATAAAAGGTATTTATACACATAAAATATTTAAAAGCACATTAAAACCAAAGAATTCTCATTTATTAATTTCACAGATGCCAAAATTCACTGAATTTATGATTTATTATTTGAAACTTATTTAATTTATATAAGTAAGATATATATATTCGAGTAATGGATATATGAAATATTTCAATACATTAATATAAATATCTAAAAAATTTACCCAATACTTAACAAAAAAGAAATAAATATTAAATATAAATATAAATATAAATATACTAGAAACTCAATCCATAATCACCTATCATCATGCGTGCCTAACACCTATATGTCAATTGTAATAATCCAAATTTCAAATGCTTCTCAAATATCTAAGAAAAAAGGAAAAAAAATAATTATATTTAAAAAATGATGGGAAAAAAAAGAAAAAAGAAAGGAAAAAAAAGAAAAATTTGGGATGAAACTAAGAAATATTGAGAAAATGGTTGAAATTGGCTAAGTGATTAAAAATTAGAAAACCAAGGATTAAATTGAAAAAGGCAACAACATACAAGGACCATTTTAACACAATTCAGGATGAAATTGAAAAGAAATATTACAAAAAGTTTGACATTGGCCAAAAATAGAAAAAAATAACCAAATTCAAAATGAAGATAAATTGAGGGACATTTTTGAAAACATGAAAGTTCAGTTTAAGCGAAAATAAAGTCGTTTTGTTTGAGTGAAATGGTGTGTTTCACTCTCAGTTAAATGAAACGATTCATTTCAATCATCACAATACAATAAACAAAGCACCAAAACTTGTTTTGGTGTTTGGGTTAAAACAATACTTTTTTTTCTTGCATGCCTTCTACAACTTTGGTTTCTTTTTTCTTGTTTTTCATGTCTTTTGGTTGGACTTTGGCCACACCTTCTTCTTTTTTTGCCACGCCTCACACTAATTCTAAACAACACATCTATATGTTAAATCATCTAAACTTTATTACAATGCCTTATCAATGTTTGATGACTATTAAATTTTAACCCTATTGAACAAAAAAGACTTCTATAATCATCTCATAAAATCTTAGCATGATCCAACGATCCAAATTTAAAATTATGTCAATTAACATAAAATAATATATTAAGAAAACAAGCCCAATTTGTATGCCTCAAGCCTAAGAACCAACTCCTTACTTTATATGGATTACACTAGTTAAAGCATGATCATCCTTTTTTATAATCTTGATGCTTGACTTGGCCTAAATATCTTGAATTAAAATATTGAATGCCTCTTTAATATTCTTAGCTTTTAAGCTTGTAATAAGCCCAATTGACATATATAATGGATCATGTGATATTACTTAATGATTCTTAGCATTAGCCCTCATCTCAAAAGGACTCTTTTGTTATTTAGAAACTATTTATGATTTGCACTATTTTTCTAGTTGATTAAGAATTTTTTTTCTATTGTATTTAGAACTCTTTTGTTATTTTTCTAGTTTTTTTTAGAACATTTTATCTAGTAAAAATAGGGTTATTTAGCTTATATTTAGTTTTTAGAGTATTTTGATTTCAGAAATAATATTGTGTGTGCAAAGTTGCTCATATCTTGGTTCTTCATTGAACTCTTCGGAACATATCGAAGATACTTATTTGTGGTATTTACCCTTATAATTCTAGTTTTTTTATTCTTTATAATTAATAGGTTGTGATTTTCATCCAATAACTATGGTTTTTAGGTTCAGGTAATCACTCGAGTTCTTTTCAACTTGATTTTAGCTTTTAGTAGGTTCTAGAGTTTTTACCCTTCAATTTCACATTAACCTAGACTCTATTTAACTTTACTAAAAAAAACATCTCCTAGTAGTTTATACCATACATTGAAGCATATCTTTATACCACGATTCTTTCTTTACACCTATTAATGGTCTTATCTGCTTTATATTTAATAAAAAACATCCACTTACATCTTCTAATTTTATTCCTTTAGATAAAGGAACAAGACTTCATGTTTGATTCTTCTATAATGCCTTTATTTATATCATTATTACTTGATTCTACTCTAGTAAAAAAAGAGCTTTATAGATTGCTAGGAACTTGTATAGATGATAGATCATGTACAAAAGCTTGTAATGATTTTGGTAGCTTTTAAGATGATACATGGTTTGATTTTTTTTTTTCTATATATTCTAGAGAATACTAATTCGGTGGTTTATTTCTATGATTATGCTACAAAATTAGTTTAAATCTAGAATAAGTATTTATTATATTAGGAGATAAAGTGGAGAGCATTACCTCAAAAGTTGTCCTCTAATGTTCTTGAAAATATGTGGGGGAGGGGTCTTATTCTCTTATATAGGCAATTATAGTTAAATTTTTTATAGGTAGGCACCTTAAATTTCTATACTTTTAAAGTATAAGTTCATCTATTTTTTCTTTTTATTATGTGTCCATCCCTAAAAAAAAGGTGGAAAGGGAAGTTGATAAATACTATTTTGATTCTATAAATGTGACATCTATATTGACATATATGCATCAAGTAAGAGGATGATAGAAGCGATATCCTTTTTGATGTGTTCCATTCATTACCTAGAAAAATACAACAAACAACATATGAATCAAACTTTGTATGTTAATTTTTTTTATGAATATGAGTAAAGACAACATAAACAAAGATGCAAGGACAAAGCAATAATATTGATGAGATAGTTTTATATAGAGAGAGAGAGCCTAAATTGAAGTATAAAAATCTAACACCCTAGAAAGTGTTTATATAAACCCCGAGAATAAATTTTGTATAAATTGAAAATAATATAGATTGAAAAAGAAAAATGAGATAGTTAATGTACAAATTAAATAAATTAGGGATAAGAAATTTTTCTGGTATGAATTTTCCGAGTAAGATATTTTGAAATATAAAAAAAGAAAAAAGAGTTTTAATTAACTCGAAGATAAAGAGGGTAAGGTTAAATGTAAAGAAAATAAATTAAATTTAAATGTCGAGGGATGAAATTATAAAAGATAAAAAGGAGTGGAACTTAAATAGTAAGCGGAAGATAGAAAGGGTAAAAAATAAAACATTTTAGTAAATGGGGTCAAATATCAAATAAAAAAAGAGATTATAAATACCCCGTTTCTTATCTTTAAGGCCAGCTGCAGCAACAACAAAAAGGAGGGAAGAAATTTGAATTTTCCACCAAAAATTAAGAGACACAAAAATTTGCTAAGTTTACACAAGGCTTAGATCAATTGAGGGAAAACATCATTGGGCAAGGAAATTACCAAGAAACAAGTGAAGGAAATTATGGGGAAAGAGGGAGAGAATAAAGGTCGACTGGTGTGAAAAAAGAGAAGAGTCAATTTTTTTTGACTAGTTAAGGATCGAAGTCCAATTTATCATTAAGTAAGGAGCTTCAAACTTGAATTTGATTAGGAATTGGTGTATTAATCTTGAATTTAAGTTAGGGTTCTTGTGTAGAATTTGGGGAAATATATAATCATGTGGAATTGAATTAATTAGAGAATTGAAGATTGTCTTGAATGTGAAATTATATAGAGATACCAAAGAAAAAAAATTCAATGGTTAAAGAAGCAAAGATGGTCGGCCATTTGGGGGTGAATTGAGAGAGAAGAATTTATTATTTTCTTTGTAAATTGCTTGTAATGTGTTGTTTATAATGTGAACAAATGGTTGTTTTGGAGGAAGAGTAAAATATGAGGATGTTTGAGGGTTCATTTAAAACATTGACGAAAACTGGACATATTTGTCTCCCTAACTTCCACAAGGTATTCGAGCCTAAAAATGATAAAATTTAGAAAAGGCCTTTTATAAAAGTTATATATAAAGATGTTAGTTTTCCGACGAGACTGACCTCGTCTAATTTGGAGTTCTAGAACGCCATATATAGGTAAAACTCTGAGGAGAGATCGAGCTGCTGTCTTTGCTAGTAATTTTGACAAGTTGCTAAAATGAGTAATTTAGTTGCATTAGGGGAAAAATTGGGTTTCTTTCCCTTCAAAAAATATATAGTTATGTGTTTTAATGTTTAATGAAAATAATTCATGTTCAAAACTGAGATTTTTAATGTTAATTATAATTAAATAAAAAAAATAATGATCTTAAGAGATGTAATGGGAAACACAAATATGAAGGAAGAAATTATTGAAGGGAAGTCAATATTTGCTGATTTTATTGTTATTAAAAGAAATATAACTTGAATAATAAATAATATGGTATACTTGTGAATACAGGAGAGACCATAGGAGCTGCTCAACAACAGCAGGGGAGCACAAGCCGAGCTTATACAGTAGGTAGGTGTGCTACACCCATATCTTTCTTAAATGTACATAATTACGAAAGCTTGTTTAATTTTTGGATTTTATATATAACTATTTCCAAAAAAGAAGCATCTAATGAAATGAAAACAAAAATTTGGCAGCCAACTCGAAACAATTTGGCACACGTGGAGACTTACCAAGCAAACTAATAAATGAGGCAAGTATTTCTAACCTAGAGAATAAAGTTAATGATCTTACTTCTCTTATGTGTTCTTTGGTTGTGGAAATGTACAACAGGTGAAAGTTTGTAGCATATGCTCCTTACAATGATATGTTTCAGATATGTGCCCAACAATGCAAGAAGATTACATTGAACAAGCTAATGCAGTTGATGGAGCATTCAATGGACAACCTCAGCGGAAGTATGATCCATTTTTCCAACACATAAAATCCCGGATGGAGAGATCATCCTAATTTATGTTATGGGAACCTGCCTCAACAAGATAATTAAGGCCGAAAGTTTCATAGATTTCAGCCCCAACAGAATTATTAAGCGTGACAACCCCCTGCATTCACAAATTCTAATGTTATAGGGTCATCGAGTGATGATGTTTGTGAGATGATGAAAACCTTGGCTTCTAATACAATGACATTGCAACAAAATGTCATGTCTTTTCAACAGGAAACAAGACCAAGCATTCACAACTTAGAGAAGCAAATGGGGCAAGTAGCTTCAAGTGTAGGGAAATTGGAGGCATAAATAAATGGAAAGTTTCCCTCCCAAGCATTGAATCCAAAAGAGAATGTTAGTGTGATGACACTGCGAAGTGGGAAAGAACTTGAAGAGCAAAGGTCGAAACAAATTGAGATGGAGGAAAAAGAGGAGATAGAAACCAAATTGAGTATTAAAAAAAACATCCTCCTCCTCCATAAACTGAAACAATGACCAATACTCCAAAGGTAAGTCTTATTTCAATGAATTCCAGTTTTAAGATAATCCCCCCCTTTCCTGTAAGTTCCTCTAGGTCTAAGAAAGAGGATAAAGAAAAAAAAATTTTAGACATTTTCAAGAAAGTGGAACTCAACATTCCATTGATTAATGATATCAAGCAAATTCCCAAGTATGCCAAATTCTTGAAGGAGTTTTGATGGATATAGTGGATATAATCATATTGTTATTAATATTGAAGATCAAGAAAAAAACTACATTTACATGTCCATTTGGTACATATACATATAAGAGAATGCCCTTTGGTCTCTGTAATGCACCTGCAACTTTTTAAAAATACATGTTGTGTATTTTTTCTGACTATGTTGAAATAAAAATTGAGGTTTTCATAGATGATTTCATGGTGTATGGTGATTCTTTTTATAAGTGTTTAGAAAATTTATCTTTGGTCTTGAAAAGATACATTGAAATTAACCTTGTCTTGAACAATGAAAAAGTGTTATTTTATAGTATAATAAGAAATAGTTATTGGGCATATTGTTTCTTCGCGTGGATTAGAGGTTGTTAAAGCTAAAAGAGATGTCATTTCATTATTGTCTTACCCCTCATGTGCGAGGGAAGTTTGTTCTTTTCTTGTCCATGCAGGTTTTTATCGATGTTATATCAAAGATTTCTCGAATTGTGCAAATTATTAGCCAAAAAAATGGATTTTGTGTTCGATCAAGCATGTAAAGATGCTCATGATGAGCTTAAGAGGCGTGTCACATCTGCCCCTATCATCTAACCATTAAACTGGGATGAGCCTTTCGAGATAATATATGATGCGAGTGACTATGCGGTAAGGGATGTAGTTGGGCAGAGAATAGGGAAGAATTTGCATGTTATCGCCTATGTTTCTCGCATGTTGGACGGAGCACAATACAATTACCATACAACTGAAAAGGAACTTTTTGCAATGGTGTTTGCTCTTAAAAAATTCAGGTCATATCTACTTGGTACATAAGTCGTTATTTTTACTGACTATGCAGCTTTAAGGTATCTTTTAAAAAAAAAGAGTTCAAACCAAGATTGATTAGGCGAATCTTTCTTTTACAAGAATTTGATCTTGAGATCAAAGATAAAAAATGTGTCAAAAACCATGTGGTTGATCACTTGAGCCGATTGAGGATCGAGGATATACAAACTGAAATAATAAAAGAGACATTTTCCGATGAGCAGTTGTATGTGTTACATTCCTCTACAAGACCATGGTATGCTGATTTGGTGAACTATTTAGTTACCAAAGAATTCCCTCCAAGTTTGTCTACATTTCAAAAAGACAAGTTACAAGTTGATGCTAAATATTATTTTTGGGACACTCCTTATCTGTGAAAATTTTGTGTGGATCAAGTAGTTAGGAGATATGTACCACAAGATGAATTTCATTTCATTCTCACTTTTTGGCATTCTTATTCTTGTGGTGGACATTTTGGAGCAAAAAGAACGACCCACAAGGTACTTGAAAGTGGTCTTTATTGGCCTTCTATTTTTAAGGATGCATATTACTTTTGCAAATCATGTGAAAAATACTAAAGAACAAGTAATATCACTCATAAGAATTAAATGCCTTTAACAAATATTCTTGTAAATGAAATTTTTTATGTTTGGAGTATTGATTTTATAGGTTCATTTCCTTATTCTTTTAGTAATCTTTATATCCTTCTTGTTGTTAGTTATGTTTCCAAATGGATTGAGGTGAAAACCACACGAACTAACAATGTTAAGGTTATTTTAGATTTTGTTAGGACACACATATTTGACAGGTTTGGAATCCCTAAAGCTATCATTAGTGATTATGACATTTATTTTTGCAATCGTTCAATGAAAGCAATACTCTGCAAATACCATGTGACTCATCGGACTTCCAAGCCTACCACCCTTAAACGAATGGCCAAGCTGAAATTTGAAATCGAGAAATCAAGTTCATTTTAGAGAAGACAGTGCAACCTAACTGACGAGGTTTGAGTCTGCAGGTTAATGATGCACTTTGGGCTTATAGAACTGCTTACAAATCACCTATAGGAACGTCACCTTATAGGATGATTTATAGGAAAGCATGTCATCTACTGGTGGAGCTTGAACACAAAGCTTTTTGGACCATTAAACAATGTAACATGGATTATGATGCTGCTGGGATTGCAAGGAAGTTGTAATTATAAGAGTTGGAAGAGATACGAAATGATGCTTATAAGATTGCAAAGATTTACAAAGAAAAGACCAAGAGTCTTCATTATCGAATGATTACAAGAAAGGAGTTTCATATTGGAGACAAAGTCAGTCTTTATCATTCTCATTTAATACTTTTTTCCTTAAAAGTTATGCTCTCGATAGATTGGACCCTTTGTTATTTCTAATGGTTTTCCATATGGTGCAGTTGAAATTACAAGTTTAGAAATAAACAAAGTGCTCGAGGTCAATAGGCATCGCTTGAAACCTTTTTATGAAGGTCGGGAGGCAGAACTCACCGTTTTTGTGGATTTAGTTGAACCAATCTATGAAGCATGAGCATACGATGTGTCGTGCCAATAACATAAAACAAAAAAGCTTACTGGGAGGCAACCTAGCACAAAAAGAAAAAAAATCAGATTTACTTTCTTTTTCCCTTATCTTTTATTTTTCGCATTTTGCTTTATTTTTGTCATTCTCTTATATTCATTTTTTTTATTTCAACATTGAGAACAATGTTGTGTTTAAAATATAGGGGTATTGAGAGAATTTTAATTTTCTTTGTTGTTTCTAGAATTTTAGTTTTCTTTGTTGTTTCTAAAAAAAGAAAAGTTTAAGTATTATATTTTGATCTCCCATTGGTTTATGATAATATAAGTATTATGTATGACAATTAGTTGAGAGAGATGAAAATATAAATCGAATGAATGAGTGTGCATGCAAGTTTTAAAGTTTAATTAGTCTAGGGATTGACTTTGAAAATAATGCATGTTGACTTTATAGTGTTACACCAATGCAAGCTTTTGAGCTTTCAATATTATATTCTCGAATTGTGCATTTGTTTTCAATGATATGTATCTCTAGAACTTGCTTTATATTTTATTGAGATTACATTCACATTATAGGTGTACATATAGATGATAAAGGCATTATGAATTTTAACTACTTGAGCAAAATAGTCAACTTAAAGCATATTATTCTTAGTGAGCCCTTTTGAGTTTGTCTATATTTTTTTTGTTTTATCCATGTGTAAGCCTTAAAAATTTTATGTTGATGGAGCTTGAAATCAAAAGAAGTTAAGTATTGGTGCTTAAAGATAGAAAATTTGTGTGCTTTGATAATATATCTTGTTTAAAAAAATCATTTTCTTAGAATGCTCTACTTCCTTTGGTTTTTGCCTTTTCTTTTCCTTTTTTTTACCTCACCTTAACCTTAGCCCCATTACAACAAAAAAGTAAGACATTTTGATTCATGCATTGCTTGTAATATTTTAGTAATGGAGATGAGATTGAAGAGCAAGTTTATAGTAGAACATATTCATTGATTGAATTTGAGAAATTTAAATACATAAGCTCTAAACACGTGAATGTTGGAGTGTATATCAATGAGAGGACCTATCACTTTGGCATGATATAAATTTCATTTAAATCTCAAAGATTAATTGATTTTTGAAGTTCGCATGTAAATAAATTCATGAAAATTTATGTTCTTTATCCTTCTTGATTGTATTCTTGTTTATAATGCTTGTACTCTTGGACATTGATGGGAGATTAAGAGATTAGTCATAGTTATTTTACTTATTTAATTTGAGTTTGATTTCATCTCTCTTTTCTCGAGGACGAGTAAGAGCTACGTGTGGGGGTATTTGATGCAACCATATTATTTGATAGATTTACCCATATTTACCTAGTATTTTGCCTATGTTTTATATATAAAATGTCTTGATATTCTTTATTTTATGTTTTGAAGGCACTTTTGGATGTAAGATTCAAAAAGAAGTAAATTGGAGATAATTAACATATTTGACCTCCAATCGATGTTTTGTGCAAACCTTGAGCTCTAGAGGTTGAAATGAAGTGATTATAATGGAATTAGAAATATAATATCCATATCTTTTTGTACATATATGGCAAGAAAAAAAAAGAACACGGAGATCGCAGCCTTCAAAGACAAATCTCGTATTCTAACAATGTTGAACTTTGGCCATTCCAACTTGAATATCTTGAGCTAGAGATATCCATTTGATACAAACTTAATTGTGTTGGATTCCTGACTCAAAGACCTATCATCATACCAAATTTTAGTATAAAAAGAGCTCTTATGAGAGATATATGATTTTTATAAGATGCCACATGAATTCTGCCAGCATACAAGTTTTGTAAAGAAACAAATCCAAATTACTTCCCAAAACATCCAAGCCGCCATCCAAGTCTTTATTTCAGCAATTTAACTCTTATAAGTCCAAATTCAAAGTTTGAGGATTTTATGCAAGGTTATTTCTTCTTTTTTAGGAAAATAGTTATTGAACTAATTAAATATAAATTGTCTACTTAGGTCAGGACTATTTAGTAGGAAAGAGATATTAGGGTTTCCTATCAAATAAAAAAAAAAAAGAAAGGAAGAGGGGTCGGGCAGCCAAGAGAAAAAAAAACACACCTTCCTCTAAAAAAACCCAAAATCATGCATTATTTCTTTTTAATTAGTTGTTCAATAGACATGCAAGTTTAAACTCTTTTTCTTGGTTGCAAGGACACGGAAACCTTTGGATTTCAAGAACTGTGAGATTTATTTTACCTTTTCTTTTCAATTTATATGATGAAAGAATATGTTTGTTTTCCTATGCTTATTTCTTAGGATTGTTTATTTTAATTGTTAAAGCAGACTCTAAGTTATTATTTTTTAACAATCTATTGCTAAGTTTGCTATCAAAACCGGAGTTGTGATATATAAACTTGTGAAGCAATTAAGTTTAATAATCTTAGCGGATCTATGTATATTAATCTTAAGGAAAACATTCGATCAAATCAAACATAAACTGCAGACAGTTATGTTGTCTAGATTAATCAACTTATCTAGTTCTTAAGGCTGCCATTGAATTTTAATTACTAGTGCGGACATTGTGATTATTTGATGGTTAGAGTTAGTTATATGATGGATCTGTTAACTAACCAATGTTAAGAAAAGATGAGGATTCAGAATATAAATTGATGTTTCATTTCAATGATCGGTTCTGATTTCCATAGGTGGATGTTTACTTGAAACCAAGGTGTGTTCTCTTGATAGTTTTCTAATTTATTTAATTTAGCTTGATTGTTTATTTCTGCTATAGTCTAGATAATCTCAAAATTCTCCCTAATTGTATATCATATAGCATAAAAATCTGAACTAAAACTTTCTCGTAGGATTGACCCCTTACTTGCTCTATATTATCTTGTTTATTTAAGTTAGGGTAATTAATTTATGTGACCGCGACATCACAACAAGTATTTAGTTAGGATCAATTACATACAAGATGTTGAGAGTTAAGTTTAATAAAATATAGTCAATTAACTGAGATGGAATGAGGATAAAAAAATATGTTTCACATAAGGCCATAATTGTACATAAACATTAATATATAAATTGAAAAATGGCAACTCACCTTTTCAAATACATGCAATTCAAAATGCATAAGATGAAATGCCTTCTATATAATGCAGACTTGTTTTACGTTTGTTGTTGAAAGTAATGGATGTGTTGTTATTGTTAGTGTGCTTTAAATAGGCAACCAATAAAATTTCACATGAACTAAAATGAAAATAGTAGACCAAATGTTTAACAACCATTCAAACCAATTTTCTAACCTACAATTCTAGCTTGCAACAGGAAGCATTCTCACCTAATATTCTAACTTCCAAAAAGAACTAGTATCTTACAACAGTCATCAATAAAATACAATACATTCAGCAGTTTTAACGTACAACACATTGTTTTAAAAATAAATCATAATCTCGTACATTGAATCTTCTACTTGGCAGCAATCATTTAATTTATAAAGTAATGGACAACAACATATCAACAACAACATTGATGTCCAGATCAGTAAATCACAGCAAAATTTATTTCTTCTAACTATAAAACACACAACACCAAAATATGTTCATAATAGTTCAAATATGAAAATTATGTTCATGAAGCATTTAAAATCCAATGAACAAATCATTGTAATAACCTATCCAACAATATTAGAATTCAATTATGAAATTCAGATAATATTGAAAACACATATGAATCATAATCAACTTCAATTGCTGAGAAATGGCATAGAGATAACTGTAAGTACATTATATCATATTTACCCTTACATGAAGGTTTAACATTTGATCTCCTCTCGAACACTAATTTAAGCTGTTGAAATTTTCTTTTCTTATCTCCAATTGTTGCTCACATTTCCCTCTTGCTTCTAACCATGAAAAACTCAGTTGCAAAACAATAAAACTCACTGTCGAAAACTACTTCTTCAATGACGTGAAACTCCTTCATAACCTCTTCTATGTTACATCCTTTTTTATCCCAACCACTAAATGTGCATTCACTCCTAGTAAAAACACTATCAACCAAACGATCTAAACGTGAAAAAAGTTGTGCTCTCATTCCTAAACCTTTTTTTTATCACTTTTTTATGTACATTGTTGAACATCTTTTCTCTTTCTACTACTACTACTACTAGGATTGCTACTACTATTGGAAAAGTTAACACCACCAACCATATTATTGACATCCTCTACAAATTTTGGTAAAGTATCCTCCTCTGAATCACCACTACCTTCCTCTAGATGTAAATCCTCATTAGTAGCATTCTTTATCCTTTCACTTATATCATCATCATCAGAATCCAAACCCTGTGATAGAGTCCAAGCATACTAACTGGTAGCCACAATGTTTGTAAACCTGATATCATATTTACAATACAATACGCGATCAAAACCAGAATGCCTAAACTTTTGAGCTCCTCGTATCTCGTACAACAAGGGGAAATAAAGATATAAATGAATCATAATAATTGCAAGAACAAGTAATAATACATTTTATAGTAATTATACACATGCTGAAATAAAAAACAAACCTTGAATTTAGATTTCCACCACTCGTCAGTTGTAGAAATTGTTCCAAGTTCAAGACTCCAGCTTACTCCGGTTTTGAAAATCAATTTTTTCCATATTCTCCAATCCTTTTTTATTTCATCCCACATATTCTTTAATTGTGCTTTCATTAATGCATAGTCGGTCTGCTCTTTAAAACAATTCATAACATATTTCCACCCAACCTTGTCGAAATGTGTGTTCGGTCGCATACCTTTCTCAATTGCTTTGATATAAATGTCACAAAATATGTTCAACATCTCTCTATTTCAATAAGCCTTATCTTGTGATTGAGAATCTTCCATGTTCTCGGTTAAAATATTTTTTCTAACATACAATAACAAGTTAATTTCCTAGATGCAATGTAATAAAAGACGATGACAACACAGAAGTTTGTTGTGATAATAAGTAGAAGTTTTGGTCTGTGAAAGCAACAATTACTAATGGCTACTTGACAAGATAAGGTGTTTGATATAGTTGATGAAATGAATTTAACATTATTAACAAATAAATTGATCTTATAGCACTCAATGCAACAAAGAAATAACACATATGGACTGGACCAAGTTTGTAAAAGCAACAATTAAAATAAACCCATACAAGTTTAGAAAAGAGAGTTACAAAAGAAAAAAACCAAATCATAAAGGACAAAGTTAAGTCTGGTAATTCATGAGGATATTGATTAATCCCATATATATCAGCACATCCACACACTAACCATAATATTGCAAACAAAAAAAATCTACATAGGTGTCACTAATAAGTTACAAGAAATCTAGTAGCATTAGAAACATTTTTTGAAAAGTCTTTTTCTATATATAGGTTGATTTAATATGTAAATGGCTTGAGACTTAAGAGCATCAAACATTAGTAAATTGCAGAATGACAGACAACATTGTTAAAATATCCTAATCATGAACGACATCTAATATTTATTTTATAATGAGGTGAGATAAGGGATTGATGTTGTACTGTAATTGAAATGCTTATGCATATAAAATAATCCAATTTTTTGGTTTATAACATGAAAGAAAATGCAAATATCGACGTATGTAGTGACTGTGCATTAAGAACATACATAAGAACATGTCTTTAATTTTTGCCCAGTTATAGCTAAACTTGAAAACATATAACTTAAAAAAAAAGATAACAAAGATCATGAGTCCTGTAGTGTAGGATGTACTGAAACAATGAGAATCGAGAGTTTGTTGTGTTTTCCAGGAATGAAAGATGTTAGATCTATGGTTCATGAAACAAAACAGAACGCATAAATTTAGAAAAAAAGAAAGAAGAAGGGAATGAATTTTGTTGATATTGGAAATTTGAGTTATATGAAGTTTTTTAAATATCTTCTTAAGAAAATTACCTTGAACATCATTATCAATTTCAGCGTGTCTTCAACCATTTCTAGGTTATGAAGAAGCATCATCACCGAGAAAAGAATAGAAGATTGCAGCAGATCTGGTGTATGGTTTGAGTTAAGGACAGGAATTTGGGTTACGGATGGGTAATCTTTAGTCTGAATGATTTGTTGATAAAGAACAGTACATTCCCTAAGATTTTAACAATTGAATCTCTAATCAGTAAGAAAGTGAGAGTGTGTGAGGTCTCTGAGATTGGAATGAGAGGGAAGAACAATAGAGAGAAAGGAAAGACACACTAGAGAGAAAAGCAAGAAGAACGATGAAAGAAGACGTGTAAAGAGCAAAACAAGGTTATTTTCATCAATAGAAAATTCAATGGTTTAATTGTGTCAGTACATTTATGTGTGTTCAGCAAAAAGCAAGTCACACTTACTTTTGCTTAACTTGTGGTTGCAACACAGGTTATTCTGGGTCCTAAAGGTTGAAAAGTGTAGTTCATGGCTAACCAAACAACTTTAAGTTGTGGTTTCAACTGAACATGGAAAATACCACGTAAACAAACACTTTTTTAAATGGTGTTTGAGGTAGTAGTTACTTTTCAAAGTGTTTTTTCGCTCAGTAAAACGTCAAAATAATATTTTTATTATTTTTTAAAATTTATTTTAAAATCAGCAAATTAAAACGATCTAAAAAAACTAAAAAAAATAATTTTAAATAAAAAAATTAAATTTTAACCAAAATAACAAGTTGAAATTCATTGTGAAACACCCCTTTAAGATTTGGTAGGGGAAACACTTTCCATTAAAGTTTTGAATGAAGTCAGCAAAGCACCATTGTTTTGTATCGTGGAGACGCGGTGGTGGTTGATATAGTGCATTTAGCTTTCTTGCGGCTAGACATAAATTAGCTATGCCTGAGATTAAAATGAGAAAGAACAGAGAGACCAATTTGCTAAAATAAGAGAAACCCGAGTAAAAAATGAAGATATTTCAAATTGTCTCAAAGCAAGAGAGGGAGGTTTTTGATTTCAAATGGATGAGAGAGAGGAAATGAAACGAGAGCATATGGAGGTGAATGGGTGCCTGCACTGAGCAAAGGGGTGGTTTGCTGTGTTGCTCTCATGAGCAACGTATTAGAGCACTTTAAAGTACTAAGATCACGAAAACCTTGAAGGATAAGAAAAGAGTGTGACGTTTGGCCATAATATTCTCTCCCTTCCTTCTTTCATTTCATCAATCGAGCATCTTATTGTATGGAGGTTTGGGGACTGGAGCCATGGTCACATATTGGTTTTCCAGCTAGCTACCAAAATGGGATACAGGTCAAGTACAATAGCGGACATAATTGGACCATGTCTGCAGCTATATATGGGATGCATGTCTTTTAAAACTCTTCTCTAGGCAGGTCTGTATCTCAATGTCAATATTATTAGAGTTTCTCTTGGATCGATGCGTGCATTTAATCACTGTTATTGTCTTAAGCTGACCACTGAATGGAGCTACAAAAACTGGGCTTCGAGCCACTTATGTGCAGTATCACACACACACACACACACACACACCCACAGAGAAATACTTGTTGTAAATCTGCTGACAGAAAAATTAAGCAAAGCTTGCAACAACTACAGATGAGGGCCTTATTAAAATTATACACGTGTTCTAAGCGTTATAAACTTAAGTGTGTTTGAATTTGATTTTTTTGTGTGTGTTTTTTGATATTTTTAATATTAATAAATTAAAATCATCTAAAAATACTTAAAAAAAGTATTAAGTTAATGTTTATATAGCTTATTTATATATATATTTTTAAATACAATATAAACATAATAACAAACACTACGTACCTAATAAATGTGCTAAAAGAATCTATATCATGCCCATATGGAGTCTTGGTTCGTCCGTTTTTAGCATATCCACATAAAAAATGCATTGCATTTTCACTCAACAACAAAGAAGTTCGCTACAAATCATGGGATTCCAAAACCTTTGGTTCCTCTTGCAGAAAAGACTTGATG
>Ga0325401_1002772_pt1 | contig 15721 bp, 19 predicted proteins | sample PopdelMetagenome_FD_205666 | JGI IMG/M metagenome (GOLD analysis project Ga0325401, IMG submission 205666) | Populus deltoides microbial communities from Bellville, Georgia, United States - Xylem-PdKOR-R2 | ecosystem: Host-associated > Plants > Phyllosphere > Stem > Wood/Secondary xylem | place...
CTAGAGGGACTATAAGAGCTACTGGTGTTTCAACAATCATCTATGTTAGTCTTACAGATACTATCCCCAAGATAAGAGTAATCAACAACGCTAATCAAGGTTCGCTTTCATGTCCAGAATCACGTGGAAAGACTTTTCAAGGAATCCGCACCAGGGAAAATATGTTGATGCTTCCGGAAGGTGCCACTCAGCTCTTTATCACATGAAATGGTCTTTCACTAGCTTCTTCAGTTCCTCCATCTTTTTTATGGTCTTTGGACTCATCAGATCTCTAGCCTCCCTCATGAGTGTGCCTTCTTGACTTAAATGGTAAGCATCTACCATAGCTTTTATCCAGCTGTATAGCTTTTCTGGAGTCCTACACAGTAGCAACAATTCAAAAGTAATGAAGTTATTAAAGAAATGTTCTGTACGTGTAGATTGAGAAGTTAGGGGGGGAAAAACCTCTGCTTCCATCACAAAGTCATGCAGGAAGGATCTAAGCAATCCTACCTATCCATAGTATCCATCATTTTCTTTATGATTTTTAACAAAAGTATTCAATCAGGACAATTTCCCTTGGTCAAGAAACAGCCAAGTATATGCTTGAAACCTTGACTAAGGATGTTTATGTCACTCAAACTAGCAATGACTAAGAAACAGCTGATAAATTCATGCACAATAAACATAAAACAACCAAATTTCATGTACGTACGTGTATAGAGAGTCCACATCCTTCCCCTCAAGTCCTTCTCCTTGAGTAAATGCATCATTTAAGGCACACAAACACTCCTCAGGATCCTCAATTGTGAGAAGATACTTCAGTATTCTAATGTCCTTGGGCACATTCCTCTGAAGATTACCTACTGCTGTCTTGTATAGGTGATACAGTACATCCTTGACCTGCAATACAGAGCAACAGATGATCCACGCTAGAGCAACAATCTAACAAAAAGAAATAAAATGATGAATCTGATAATTCTTTTCCAATGGCTGGTTTGTGCATTCTGAATGAAAATGGCATAGCAAACGAAAAATCACTGCTCCATTCCCCTTAGAAGGGGGAAACGACATGACAGTGACAAACACTATTGCTTCTTGTAATGGTTCCTGCTTGACAATTTCATGTGATCCATCTGCGTAACATGACTGCCCTTCTAATAAAGATTTTGTCCCACTATCTCTGAATGGTGAAGAGAGCAATTGTTTGAGGCCAGAAATCACTATACCTCATCTTTTGTCATGTTGGACTCTTTAGCGGCTGACCATGCCTTTGTGATCATCAGTACCAATGCTGAATCAAGTTTATTTTTTTCAGCCAAATCATCTATCTTCTTGCAAGCAGCATCTAAGGAAGGAGAATTGATGATATCTTGGAGCTTTATTTCTGCAGCATTCAATGCTTCCATGTTCTCTGTTGCACTATCATAAGCTTGTACAGCAGCCACACAGTCATTTCCAAGCTTTGCCAGGGCTTCGCAAACGAGAAAATACAACTGAGTATCACCCAATACACAAGACGAAACAGGGAAAAAAAATGTATTTTCAGCTCAATCCTAATGGCAGGTTTTCCATTCATGCTAACGTTCAACAAGAAGTCTTTGACAAATGAAGGATTAGCCCAATCATTGGAGCAGCATCCAATTATACTTGAAGAAAATAAAGGATAAAAGCCTATCCCCATCATGGACTTTGCACAGCTATGACAACAGAGTATGCTTGTCTGAAAGTCTCAGCGAACTAGTTACAGCAGACAAGGTGATTGAGATCTGACTGCTATTGCCACAAGCTCTCACATGCCACTGCCATGGATGGAGGTGAATCAATCTTTCAAGAAAAAAAAGCGCATATGTTTATATAACAGTATCAGTTTTTTGATCTCTAGAACAGGCAACAGGTAGCATAATTATACAACTTCCAATCTTGCTACCAGTTAGACTTGATATCTGATCACCCCGCCACAACCAACTAGGAATACAGTGTTCCCACAAATAAATACATCAACAAAAAGGTGAGAACACACACTCACCATTTTGCTCACTTGGATTGTCATGATTTGATTGTGCTACAGTGTAAAGATGCGCAAAAAATTCTTTTGTGAAGTCTTTACGATGCTTGGCAACAACTTCACTTAACTCCGATGGTACCTTCTTGATCACTCCAAGAAGTTCATTATGTCTTTGCATATCTTCATCAATCTATCGAAACAAAATTCACAAATTAATCCATACCAAAACACAAACACAATTAAGAAAGATATCGCATTGCCAGCCAAGTAAAATAGGGAATTCACATAACTACAAGCTTCATTAAATACTAAACCAACATCTTTAAATTTCCTTGCAAACTTGAGTAGATTATGCTTCTTCCCAGGATCATCCTCGCTATCCGCTCGTTCCTGAGACCTCTTGTAGAAATGAGGCCGTAAATTGTTCCATTCCTTGCTAAAAGCGAGCAACTTTCTCCAGTCATTTGGAGTGGGCTTGTCGACCATGAAAACATCAATTAATTTATCGCATACTCGTGCCATTTTACCATCATCAACACCATCATTTTCGTCATCATTAATAGCCGCTGGTTCAGACGAACCAGAAAACGACAACTTCTCTCCTTCACAATCACTCGGTACAGTAGTTGTGCCCCCAACAGCAGCAAGAAGAGAGGATTTTCGCCGCCTCGCTGACTTAACTGGTAAACTACAGCCTGGAATTTCATAAAATATAAGCAATTTCTCACACTAAAACACCCAATTTGTGGCAATTACCGGAATTAAAGGTTGGAATAGCAGCAATAAGAAAACAAATCATTGAGTGGCTTTATATTACCATTGAGTTTCGAAGAGATAATAGGGTTTGAAATTGAATATCTGAAGAAGGAGAGAGAAGGAGACCGACGTCGCGAGGTGATTGAAGAAGCCGGTACAGTCAGAGAGCAAGAAGCCTGCACAGAAGCACAGGCCAGCTCCATTTTGGAGACCAAATTATAAGTTTCTCTTTTCAGTTTTTTTTAGGGCTTCTAATTTATCAACTAACCAGTGAGCGACCAGGCACAAACAAAGAGCATCATATTTAAGAGGAAGAGAGAGGGTGGGTTTTAGCAGAAAAAGTTTGGAACCATCTGATCTGATATTTTCTCGAGGTTTTAGCTTATTCTTCGAGAGAGAAAACGGTGTCGTTATCGGGACCCATCTTCCTAAATAAAATATTCGTACCAAACGACGCCGTTGTTTTGCAAGGGGAAATTAGTCCTTTTCAGCTAGTATTGCTGTCAAGGAGGGAAAAAGCCAACGGCTCTCCCAAATTTATCCCTGCGACCCTAGCTGCTCCAGCAGAGTTTTTTTTAGAAGAAGAAGAAGAAACGACGGTGCGCAAATGCTCTCTTTAACGGCATGTGTTTTACCAAACACGTCTCTCCTCCAACAATCTTCTCCTTTCAACATCCAACCGCCACCGTCCTTTACAAAACACAAACGTGCTTCAAAAAAAGGAAACAATAATAATTACTCTAATTCTCATTGTTTCTCTTGCAAGAGCACTAGTGATTTACCTTCTGCTTCTTATTTTGAATACCCAGCAACCACAAATTCTCCCGGATATAAAGGAACCCCAGGTCTTCATTTTTCAAAAACAGAATCAGCTAGTGAATTTGTTGACTCTAGTTTGCTTGCACTTTGGCTGCAGTCTTGTTACAGGGTAAAAGACATTAGAAGAATACACGCGGTTTTCTTAAAGTGTTTGAGAGACTCGGGCACTTATGTCAATAATAATTTGTTGAGTGGGTATTTGAAATTAGGGGAGTTACCTGAGGCGCGAAAGGTGTTTGATGCAATGCCTGAACGAAATGTTGTTAGTTGGACGGCAATGATAAATGGGTACTATAAGTTTGGTTTAGATGATGAAGCTTTAAGTTATTTTAGCCAGGCCATAAAGGATGGGGTTGTACCAAATAGCAAGACTTTTGTGTGTGTGTTGAATTTGTGTAGTAGAAGATTAGATTTTGAGTTAGGAAGACAAGTCCATGCTCGTGTTGTAAAGGGTAACTGGAGGAATTTGATCGTGGATAGTGCTGTTGTTTATTTCTATGTTCAATGTGGTGATTTGAAGAGCGCATTTTGTGTGTTTGATCGGATGGTCGAGCGGGACGTGGTTTCTTGGACAACAATGATTACTGCTTGCTCCCAACAAGGGCGCTGTGAAGAGGCTTTCAGGATGTTCACACAAATGTTGAATGGTGGGTTTTTGCCTAATGGGTTTACTGCATCTGGCATTTTGAAGGCATGTGGAGAGGAGAAGGCATTGAAGTTTGGGAAACAAATACATGGGGCTATAGTGAAGAAGATGTATAAAGATGATGTTTTTGTTGGGACTTCTTTGGTGGATATGTATGCTAAATGTGGAGAGGTTTCAGATTCTTCAAAAGTTTTCAATGGGATGAGGAGGAGGAACACGGTTACATGGACATCCATTATAGCAGGGTATGCTAGGAAGGGGCTTGGCGAGGAGGCTATATGTCTTTTTCGAATAATGCAGAGACGACGGGTAGTTTCTAACAACTTGACCATTGTAAGTATGCTCAGGGCATGTGGCTTGATTGGGGCATTGCTTGCTGGGAGGGAAGTTCATGCACAAATCATTAAGCATTGCAGCCAATCAAATGAATACTTAGGAAGTACTCTTGTGTGGTTCTACTGTAAATGTGGGGAGTCCCATACTGCTTCAAAAGTCCTGCAACAAATGCCTTTCAGAGATGTTGTCTCATGGACTGCCATAATTTCTGGTCATGCATGTCTTGGGCATGAGTCTGAGGCCCTTGAATTTTTGAAAGAAATGATGGAGGAAGGTGTGGAACCCAATTCATTTACTTATTCATCAGCTTTGAAAGCATGTGCCAATCTTGAAACTGTTCTGCAAGGGAAATTGATCCACTCCTCTGCCAATAAGACCCCTGCCTCATCTAATGTGTTTGTAGGTAGTGCTTTAATTCATATGTATGCCAGATGTGGGTATGTATCAGAGGCAATTCAAGTTTTTGACAGTATGCCAGAGCGGAATTTGGTTACTTGGAGGGCTATGATTATGGGCTATGTAAGGAATGGGCTCTGCCAAGAGGCTTTGAAGCTCATGTATAGGATGCAGGCAGAAGGTATTCAGGTGGATGATTACATCTCTGCAAAAGTCCTTGGGGCATGTGGAGAAATAGAGTGGGATGCAGGGCATTCATCTGAGTACTGCTTGCGTACTAGTTGAACTTCATCCAGGTGTAAGCTACATTGGAACGAGAGCTTGTGCATAGCTGTCCATATTAGAAATGTGCTGATTCTTATGGAATTTATGTTGCCTGGATGAGGGGGCCCAAATTACTGATCAAGGTACTTACCCTGCCTCCTAATTGCAGCTTTTCCTACTTTCCTTTAGCAAGGTGGAAAGAAAATTAAAAAAAAGGGTACTCTGGAAACTTCAATGATCAACATAGCTTGTTGTGTTGTTTCTTGGCTGATCAGTAATGTTGGAGGCCTGTTGAAAACATGATGCTATATTATATCAGCAACATGAAAATATCACGTGTAAGATCATGCTAGGGTCTATTTGCTTCTTAAAAAGTGCTCTTAAACGTGACCCTGAGTATTTCTTCAAGAGTTCTCTGTTTTACTTTACCTACTCGAGGTCTCTTTCAGCTCTTCAAACCATAATATGCCTTTGTTTCTAGCATTAACAATCTTCCCTTTAACGTGCTGACTGCTCTCAGTCTCACATGTATGGTGCATGCACACAATGGAACCAGACAAAAAAGATTGCAAAAGAGTTAATGGCGAGATAATGATTCCTCCATCATTTCAAGTCCCTGTGTACAAGTTTTTTATGCAAATTATATGAACTTCGAAGTAAAATTACAAAACGATATGCAGATATTACACAAACTCAATCTTTTAAGAGAGCAGGTGTTAAAAAAGCATGAAAGTTCTGCGAAACTTAACACCCTTTTTTTAAAAGCATGACTAAAAGCAGTCATTTGGAACACAGTATACCTAAAAAATTTATTTCCACAAAATAGTTCACTTGAAAAACCTTCAAAGATTGCCTTGGGCAATTCTTTTGTAGATATTTGTCTTTCCACCACGGGGCAATAATAAACAAAATCTTCCACAAATCCCAATTCACATAGCTTAGTTTAGTGGTGATTTGGTGAGAAAGCAAGCAATGGAAGAGTTGAGAAATTAACTGGTGCCTCAGGACAGGAGTTGAGGTCACCATCATGGTCTTCCCGCTATTTCCCTTCCCTCCCTATAAATAATAAATGAATAAAAAATAATCTCCTCTTTTATAATTTTGAAATACTCTTTTTTTTTTTCTTTTTTCTTTTTTTGGTTATCATGTCTTGATAGTCTTGTAGGGTTCTGCTTGCAGGTCAGTGTTATTCTGCTATTTCTTTATTCTCTTATTATTATTATTATTATTTGGAATCATCCATTTTAGTGGATGAACAGCGGATAGTGTTCTGTTTGGGATTTTATTTGTGTCATAACCAATTATCTCCTTTAATCCACTTTGCACTTGTTTTTGGGTGCCCGATCTGGACCAGCCCTTCAATGCTACTCACCTGGGGATGTTGATAAAGAACTGATGGAGGCTGCCTGTGATTTCTTAAGAGGTGGAGGACTTGTTTTTTTATTTGAATGCCAACACTGCATTTGTAAGCAAGATCCTCTAATAATGGTAAGTTTTTGTATAGGGTTTTGTTGGTTCTTGAAAATTGTTGTGTTTTCTTTTCAATGATAATCTCCTCGGTTTGCAGGCTAGATGTGGATGCTGGCAAGCATGAGGTGGAGGTACTCAAGCATTTTGGCCATAAATCCAGATTTTTAAGCTGAAAAAATTGTTTTGGTTTGAAAAAAATACTTCTAGAAAGGACTGTTTATATTTTAATATTTATGGGTTGAGCTGTACAAAACATGGACAAGAAAAAATAATTTTTTATAAATCAAAGAATTATAAATTCAAACCCCAAATTATAATAGAATCAAAGAATTATAAATTCAAACCCCAAATTATAATAGATTGACCAAAACATAATTTTTTATAGTCTAAAAATTTATTTTACAATAAACTCAAGCATTAACCCTAAGCCTACATGCACTCGTGTGGGTTGAAGCATAAAACCCACTTTATTGAGGACATATTTCTTCTAAGAAGAATTGGGTGTATTTTGGGTTCAATCTTAACTTCTCAACTTTTTATTTTATAAATACCAAAAAATTTTATTTTTTTTTCTATGTGAAAAGTTTTTTTAAAAGATTTTGAGTTTTACTAAAACATGTCAACTAAAAATTCTTTAAAATTAATTTCTCATTCACTCGTATAATTTATTTAAATCAAGTTAATACTACATTTTCAAGAGCTTGTATTAGAGATTAAATTTCCACAAAATATAAAACTGGGCTTTGTTTTTAATTTGGTATCAAAATTACCCATTAACCAAAACAAACTTTTGCAACTTATTTTATTCCCTTTTTGTATTTAATTATATTTATGATATTGATTTTGGGATGTTGGATATGTTATGATTTTTTTATTCTATTGTTATTTAGAGGAAATTATGGTGATTCCATTAAAAGACTACAAAATGTTCAAGAATCGAACACCTTCTTATTTGGGTGGTAGGGTGGGTAATTGTGTCTTCTATCTATATTTCTTGCTTTTATATATAATTAAAATTGGCTTGTTGAGTTTTGGTTATGAAAAGGGTATTGAGTAGAGATATCATTATTTTTATTGTTGTGGTGGAAGCTCTTGTGCGGCTGACTTTAGAGTTGGGGAGTATATGTTTCTTTTAAAACTATCTTTTGTGTGTGTGTGTGTGTTTATTTTATAATTACTCAATTTTCTATTTAGAAATTAAAAACAAATTATCTATAGACAATTCTCTCTTGTATAGGACTTCATCAGTGCTCGCAAATGAATGGTTAGAACTCTTAGGAAAAGTTGAAACAAGAAATAGTGGTGAGGACTATAAGGTTGCAACTACTTGGTCTAATGCAACCAAAGGGCTAGTTGAGCATGTCCAAGGTAATCTTGAATCAGGTTCATGCAAAAACATAGCAATATTTTTTTTTTGTTCTTATTTGTTTCATTATTGAATTTTAGAAAGCATTTTTTGAATAAGCCAATTCATTTGGGATCCTACAAATCCATTTTTCCTATTCAAAGACCAGCCGCTTGTCTCTGTGTTTTCACATTGAGAATTCTTTGCAAATAAAGAAATGTCAAAGGATTTTCTTACTTTCCAAACAGATCCTTCTATCTATATATAAAAATTAGCTTATCAATAATATGAAGAAAAAAAAACACTTCGAACTGTTGATTTATCGCTAGAGATGACTTAGAACTAAGAGTTTATTATCTAATGGATTTTTCCGTTCTAATACTCTATCCGAGAGTTATCAATATTTATTAAATATTTCCTATTTAACGAAAGGCTATTAAATCAAATAATAAAGGCAATGTTGAGAAAAAGATGACTTTTTCCATATGAAATAAAAATTGAATTTATGTAATAAAAAAAAGTTTTATTACTTATGTCTAGCTAAAATATTCTTCTAATGACTTCAAGACAATGAGAGCTGCATTGGTGAGCATCATTTCTATTTAAAAAAAAATAAGTATGCAATTGCAAACTGATGCACAAAAAATGTTGCTTTATCATATGGAGAATTCTTGCATGCCACAAGAAACTTTTCACCAGCAAAGGACTTATACCAGAAGGTGTTATTGTATATAATTTTAGGACTCTTTTAATAGTAGCTATAAAGATTATCTTTCCATGAATATAGGCTAAATATTAGGAATCAGTTAGACTCCATGTATAACATATACTTCCATGTATAGATAGGAGGGATATGTAAGAAAAGGAGGGGAACTCACGACAGCTAGGTTCCAAAAACAGAGTTCTATGTTTTTGTTTTCTTTGGGTTTTCTAAGTATTTTGACAGTTTTCTGAGTATTTTGACATGGTATCAAAAGCAGGTTACTAGATTACCTGTCTTTCACGAATTTTTTTCTATCTTAAGAGAGCTTCCTTGTGGGTTCTTTATTCTTGGCATTGTCTTAGTCGATATTTGGAGTTCTTGATTTTCAATTCCGTAACTAGGATTTCATCAACTTTTGATGTGTTTCTAGGTTCTATTCTTGTTTCGGTGACTTTTGGATTTCGATGTTTTTCCTCTAGTTTAGTTGTGTTGTTTCGGCGCATATTTTTTCTGTTTTTGGTATCAATTTTCAGCGCTATCTGTTCAGCATTTTGGTGAGTTCCTTTCTTTCGACACCTTTATTGTTATTCTCGCATGTGATTATTTTCCTCCAGTGGATCATATCATACGATAAAGTAGACTCGTTTCATATTCGGTTTACTAGCAAAAACTATTATGCTTGGAAGTTTCAATTTAAATTATTTGTCAAAGGAAAAGAATTATGGGGTCATATTGATAGGAGTACTCTCGTACCTCGAAAGGTCGAAGCTTGGTCTAAATGGAAAATCAAGGATGTTCGGGTTATGACTTGGATCCTCAGCTCAGTTGAGCCTCACCTTGTTCTCAATCTGAGGCCTTAAACAACTATTGCCACCATGTGAAATTATCTTAATACGGTTTATAATCAAGACAACACGACTCGGCGTTTTCAATTAGAGTATGAGATGGCTAATTTCACACTGGGAAGTCTCTCAATTGAGGAATATTTTTTTGGTTTTCAAAATCTTTGGGATAATTATTCAAATATTGATTATGTTAATGTTCCCGTTGCAACTCTATTTGTTGTTCAAGCAGTGCATGATACAAGTAAAAAAGATCAATTCTTGATGAAGCTTCATTCTGATTTTGAAACTGCACGTTCTAATATGATGAATTGTCATCATGTACCATCTTTGGATGCCTGTTTAAATGAACTCTTTCGTGACGAGCAGTGTATTATAACTCAGGCTGCCATAGAACATCAGGTTAATGTTAGTGCATATATTTTTGTGGCTTACGCAGCATAAGGGAGGAATAAGGGTAGAGACATACGTGTTATCCAATGATTTAGTTGTAAAGCTTTTGGTCATATTGCTCGGGATTGTCCTAAGAAGTTCTATAATTACTACAAGAAACAGGGTCATATCATCTCTGTCTGTCTCATTCGACCTGAACGGAAGCATGGTACTGTTTATAATGCCTTCATTGGTGCCTCTAATTCTGTTACATTGCCTGTTGTCTCGCCAGTTGTTCTTATTCCTGCTCCTACGACCTTAATGAACCCAAATGCACGCACTCTTAAAATGGTACACCAAATGATCCTTTTATACTTTTTCTACTTTTAGGCTCTCAGGTAATCATAAAGTTTTTTCTAAGTTATGGTATTTTAACTTTGGGGCCTCTAACCATATGACTAATATTGTTGTTCCTTTTTCCAATGTCAGAAATTATAAGGGAAATCTGAAAATTAACATCGTCGATGGTAGTTCTTTGTCTATCAGTGTTGTTGGTGATCTTTCATCTTCCTTAACTGATATTTTTGTGTCTCCTGACCTCTCCACAAATCTTATTTATGTTGGTCAATTAGTTGATAATAATTATGATGTCCATTTCTCTCGTTTTGGTTGTGTTGTGCAAGATCAAGTGTTAGGGAAGATGATCGTGAAGGAGCCTAAAATGGGCCGACTATTTTATCTTTACATTTCTTCTTCCACTATTATTACTAGTTTTTCTTTACTTTTCTTTGCATGTAATTTTGTTGGTTCTAGCAATAAGATGTGGCATGGATGTCTAGGCCACCCAAACTCTAATGTACTTCGTAATTTGTTTAATTCTAGATTATTGGGAAATAAAGCATGTTCTTCTCTTGATTTTTTTTTTATTGTACATCATGAAAACTTAGCAAAAGTAAAGTTCTACTTTTCCTTATCATACATCTCGTGCCTCACAATGTTTTGACATTATTCATAGTGATGTTTGGGGTATTGCACCCATTGTTTCTCATATGCATTACAAGTATTTTGTTATTTTTATTTATGACTTTAATTGCTTTACTTGGGTTTACTTTCTTCGAGCTAAGGCTGAAGTTTTTTTCAGTCTTTAAGTGCTTTCTTGCACTTCTTGAGACTCAATTCTTCGTCAGCATCAAGGTCTTGCATCCTGATTCTGTCGACGAATATGTCTAATGAGTTTCATAACTTTCTTCAAAGCAAAGGGTTTAGCACTTTCTACTTCAGTTCATTTGATCAATTGCTTACCCTCTCCTACGTTAAATCATGTTTCTCCTTTCTTTAAGTTTGGTCATTCTCCTTTATATTATAATCTTCGTACATTTGTTTATGTTTGTTTTGTGCATCTCCCTGCTCATGAATAACATAAACTTACTGCTCAGTCTGTTAAATATGTGTTTCTTGGTTATGTTATCCCTCAAGAGGGTTATGTTTGTTATGATCCCCATGCTCGTCGTATACAAGTTTCTAGAAATGTTATTTTCTTTAAAAATCAATATTTAACTCCATCTCATGTTGAGCAACAATCTGCATCTTTATCTCTTCTGCCTAGCTTTTCTGATTCCACAATAATTATGGAAAGATTCAAACCTGGTTTTGTTTATGAAAGACGTAGTCGACATGAGTCTGGTTCCACTTCTCATATGTTTCTTTCTGATCTTGACTCGGCGCTTGATCCTGCTCCTGCTTCCACCACTCTTCATCGGTTTTCTCGTCCTTCTCAACCCCCTAATTGATATGGTTTCTTCTCTCTTATCTCTCTTGTTGCTACTTTATCCACTATTTTCATTCCCTCTTGCTATAAACAAACCATGGAGTATGAGTGTTGGCAACATACAATGCAAGCAAAACTTCAAGCACTTGAGGAGAGTCACACTTAGGATATTGTTCCTTGTCCTCCTACAGTCAAACAATTGGGAGTAAATAGGTCTTCTCTGTAAAACTTTGTTCTGATGGCTCTTTATATCGATACAAAGCTTGCCTTGTAACTCTGGATAACAAGCAGGAATATAGGATTGATTATGAGGAGACATTTGCTCCAGTTGCTAAAATGACCATAGTTCAAACCATCTTAACTATTATCGATTCACATTCGTGGCAACTATATCAAATGGATGTGAAGAATGTCTTTCTTTATGGTGATCAGCAAGAAGAGATTTACATGAAGCTTCCCTCTGGTATGACTACTTCTTCTCCTCATGATGTCTATAAGCTAAGGCGTTCTGTATATAGGCTCAAGCAGATGCCCCGGGCTTGGTTTGAGAAATTTTGCAGTACACTTATTGACTTAAGTTTTACATAAAGTCAATATGATTCTTCTCTCTTCTTTCACATGTCTGCGTCGGGCATAATCCTTCTCTTGGTTTAGGTGGATGATATTATCATTAATGGCATTGACTGTGGTTTGATTACTAAGCTTCAACAGTTGTTACATGCAACTTTCTATATGAAAGATCTTGGCCAGCTCATATACTTTTTAGGATTGGAATTTCATCACCGGGCCAATGGTATATTTGTGAACCAATATAAGTATATTCAAGATCTTATCATTTTGGCTAGTTTGGAGGACACTTCTTCTGTTGATACTCCTATGAAGGTAAATGTTAAATACAGGAAAGATGAAGGGAACCTTCTGGATGATCCTATTCTCTATTGGTACCTAGTTGGGAGTCTTATCTACTTGACCACTACTTGACCTGATATCTTCTATATTGTTCATCATTTTTTGTCTTCTCCTCGGCATCTCCATCTTGCTGCAGTTCGACACATCATTCGTTATCTTCAAGGTTCACCTACTGGTAGGTTGTTCTTTCCTACCGGCTCATCTCTTTAACTTATAGCCTATAGTGATGTTGATTGGGCTGGGTGTCTGGATACACATCGATTTACTATGGGTTGGTGTGTGTTTTTAGATAATGCCTTAATTTCTTGGAGATGTAAGAAACAAGATCGTGTTTCTAAATCCTCTATTAAGGCCTAGTATCGTACCATGTCTACTGTTTGTTTTGAAATTATATTGTTACGTGGTCTTCTTAAGAAACTTGGGTTTCCTCAACTTCTACTCCTCTTCATGCTGATAACACCAGTGCTATTTATATTGTCACCAATCCTGTTTTCCATGAACATACCAAGCACATTGAGGTTGATTGTCATTTTATTTGAGACATCTTGGAAAGTGGAGTGATATCTCTTCCTCACATCTCTTTTGATCTCCAAGTGGTTGATGTCTTCACTAAAGCTATGACCCAATAGCGACATCAATTTTTTTTTGGCAAATTGTTGCTGGTTGACTTTACAACATCAATTTGAGGGGGATGTTATCATATATAACTTTAGAACTCTTTTAATATTAATTATAAAGATTATCTTTCTATGAATAGAGGTTAAATATTAGGAATTAGTTAGACTCCATGTATAACATATACTTCCGTGTATAGATGGGAGGGAAATATAAGAAAAAGAGGGGAACTCACGACGGACAGGTTTCAAAAATAGAGTTCTTGGTTTATGTTTTCTCTGAATTTTCTAAGTATTTTGATAGTTGTTTTAGTATTTTGACATAAGGTTATTCAAGAGGTGACTAAAAACAAAGACTTTACATACAACCATGCATTAGAAACTTATGGTATGGCTTCAGAGGAAGTTTTTCTACCAGCTGCCTGTGCTTTGGGACAAACACTTGTATATGTTTTAGGAACTTTGGCAACGTGTAAGAGATAATTGTTACACACGAATGAACTATCTCCTATTTCATATGGTAACTTTTACAATTACTTGTTGTCACTCTAAGCATATGTCCTGGTTAAATGAGGGCATGCCTTAAGAAATAATGTTTTTCCTTCTTTAATTTAAAATATTGAGATTTTTATGAATATTTATTTCAATTTTAAGAAACCAAGTTGTTAATAAAAAAATAATTTATTCAAAATAAAAAAAAGACATAAATAAGAAAAAGGGATTTGGAATTAAGAAATATATTTCTCATTCAACATTTAAATTCTTCAAACTTGCGGATATAATTTTATAATTGTTGTAAAATTAAATAAAAAGGCATCACGCTAGGAGTAAAATCTAGTTTGTGATTATTTAAACTATCAGGTAAGCTAGAATTGAAAGTATCAGAGCTAGAAGAGGTTTTGTTCTGATCCGCGTAAAAAGTTTCCTAATTATTTTTGGTTTTTAAAACTTGACAAACACTTGTGGAAAACACTCATGTACGCCTAGCAATGATGACGATGGTGTTTGGTATTTGGGTTGAATTTTTTTAATTAAAATAATATTTTAGTGTTTTATATTGTTTTGATGTGTTAATATTAAGAATAAATTTAAAAAAAATTAAAAAATATAATTTTAATACATTTCCAAACAAAAACAATTTGAAAAATAATATCTACCAAACGAAATAATTTAGCTACATGTGGCATGCTTTTGTTTTATATTTAAGCTTGTTTGGGAACGCGGTTCAAACCGCGCTCTTTTAAATTTTAAATTTAAAAAAATATATTATTTTATATTTTTATATCATTTTGATATGCTGATATTAAAATTTAAAAAAAAACATTACTTTTATATATTTATAAATAAAAAAAATATTTTAAACCCCAACCACAACTATAAACCCACCCTTAAATCCATCACTATTTTGCTTCAGTTCAGTCTTCTCAACCACATACGTGAACGTTATCCAAAAGGTTCAATTCTGAGCAGTTTTTTGGGATTTCATTTGTCTGGAGGAGCCTTTCCCTGCAATCAATTTTGACTGAATTTTCTGAAACGACCACTTCAATTCATGAACTTAAAATCCGCACCATTTCATAAGACCACGCGTATGTATGTTTCCCCTCATTGTACGTCAGCCATTCAACGAGGAGATAATTCTTCAAATAGTCACTTGGTCATCAAGGAAAGTTTTTAAATCCGAGTCAGGGTAGACTTGGCATAAGGTTAAGGTCACGAATTTTGATCAAATTATTCGTTAATTTAGTTTTGATCAGTTACTTGTTAATTTGAGTGGACTTCAATTTATTTTATAAATTAAATTGATATTATTTTTGTTATAAAAAGATAAATTGTTAATAAGTTGCAACCGAGTTTTTAACCGAATCATGTCGGGTTAATTGAATCATCGAGTCAACCTAAATTTTAAATTTTTTTATTTTTAAAACCCTAGTGCAGTTTTAGACCAACCTACCAAATTATCCAACCGAGTTTCAAAACTAGAAATGATATGCAATATGCATCATTAACCACTCAACCAATAAATTTCCCTGCCTTGTTATCGTCCATCTCCACGAACTTTCGAAGCCGTCATGACATAGTCCACAGATAAATTACTAATATTTCACTTTCAAGTCTTACACTGATTCCATTTTGAACCACTTATCAGCTCAGGAATTGCTTCCTCCCCACGCAAAAAAAAACCCTTATAAAATGACTCATTAAAAGCTCTCAACTCATCATCAACACCAGTTTATTTCTAGTTAGTATTAAGAGCTAGACGCCTGGAACAGTTTTTATTAGGCCATGGCAACTCCTGGGTATTGTATAGCTGAAGCATATGTGTCGCGAAAGTTACACACAGATAAATTGAAGAGAATGGAAGAAGATCAGAAGGCTAAGATAGATGGCGATGATGATGAAGTGAAACAACAAAGTGGTTGTTTCTTATCCATCTTTAATAAAGTCCATCCAGCTCGAACTGTGTCGAAGGATCGTGCAGGAAATGAAGCCC
>Ga0325401_1002773_pt1 | contig 15719 bp, 12 predicted proteins | sample PopdelMetagenome_FD_205666 | JGI IMG/M metagenome (GOLD analysis project Ga0325401, IMG submission 205666) | Populus deltoides microbial communities from Bellville, Georgia, United States - Xylem-PdKOR-R2 | ecosystem: Host-associated > Plants > Phyllosphere > Stem > Wood/Secondary xylem | place...
AACTGCAACCAAACTTACAAACATGCTAAAAGAAACTTTATGAAAAACTAATACAAGACGGTGTCCTGATCAGGCTCATCATGATAGAAAGTAACTTTATTCCCAAGACCACAAACTGAACAAAGAACAGTAGATTGCACTTGATACAATCGCTTTCTTTGCTTTCCTCCTTGCTGTTGAGTTACTATTTCACACATAACTAATTTTTTAAATATAAACAAACAAACCATATAACTTAATAAGAGTACTTTGTCTGTGAGTATAATTATTTTTCAAAGTGCTATTTTAGCCGTTGTACTTTTGCTCACGGTCTGAATTTGCCAAATGAGAGAGACTGAAGCAAACACTTATTGCACAATCATCACCTTTAAAACTTTATCTTCACGCACGTCAAGCAAACATACAGCTATAAACACTGTTCAAAATAATGTTAAAATGATTTTGATAATATATATGTATATGTAGCAAACATGCAAGTAATTAATGATTAGTGGGCATGATCAATGAGAAAAATTGATAATGACGTTAGAAGCTGATACTTAATAGGTTGCTCCCATCGTAATCAAAAATCTTACTGTGCCCAGAGTGAATAGACTATATATATATATATAACATCTGATAAGAAAAGGAGGTATTGTATAAAGGTTGAAACGACATTGGTACGTGCCGTCGCAGATGTTTTGGTTTTGTATTTCACTTTAGGTGGACCAAGCCTCAAGGTGGAAGCATGTGGAGAGGACGTCAAACAGAGAACTAGACAAGAAAACAAACGAATTTAGGGCCGTAGCAGAAACAGAACTTGCAGCTATAATTAATAATTTAAATGGAGATTTTAAGGGTTAAATCATTTTCAATGCTGTTCAAGTTATTGTTTAAATATACTTACTATTAGCCAATTAATTTTTGACCTAAGTGAAAACATACTCACAAAATTTTCCTGCCATTTTTCCTTGTCTTCCATCTCCCATGCAGGAATAATCAATTTGTGATTGCTTGAAATGACAATATTGGCTGTAACAAAAAAAATAAAATTTTTTATTAACTAAACTAATCACAACAGTAAGAATATTAAGAATCTAATGCTTAAAAACTCTTTTTTTTTTTTTCCCTTTCTTGCGAGAAATTGAATATATTTATATTCTATATAAAAATATTGACTGTTCTTAGTATTTTGATTTGGAAACCAATGATGAAAAAAATAAATGTACGTATGGGAGCCCACTCATTTAAATGTCAGTATTTTTGTGAATAACGAATTGTACAGAAGTGTGGATTTTGAAATAATGTCATGAATTAATGTTGCCGAGTAAAAGTCAAAAACAAATGCTAGCTCCTGTCTTTGAAATTGATTCCATAAAGTCGAGAATAGATGCTAGCTCTTGTCTTTGAAATTACTGCTAAATTTCAGACATGCATTCCTGTTGACGATAGAACACGATTTCTCTAGATAGTGACCCAGTCGCATAATTTCAACTCTCTCTTTCATTCATCAATGGGCTACACCTTACAACCTTTTGTATTTTTCTTTTTGGTCAGACTTGCGAATACATGTTATTTGCTTGTGGCCCAGATTTTGTAGCGTCGAAGTAGGAGGAGCTCAATTATTTATGAGTGCGAGAGTTTTCATCTCCAGAATCCAAGTAATGAAGCCCTCTTGTTTTTCTTTTATATTCCCCCTGTACATTTCGCTTTCAATTCTAGAGTCTTAGGCTTTCTGGTCATGCATATGTGTCTGGCTTTTACTTTCAGGAATTGCCCTTAGTAAGGTCTTCATCTCTTCAGACACAAGTGATTACCGGGCCCTTTCACTTTTGCAGAATCCAATGGCGTCTTAATTTGGAGCACTTGCATTTTGTAGTACCATTTATTTTTATTCATAAAATTGAAATTATTTTCAATTGTATTTATGTCTGAAAATATAGAATGTCATGGAGGGCAGACAGCAAGCTGGCACTGACGACGATATTAACTTATGTAACCAAGAAAAAAAACCCTAGAGGATCCTAATTAATTAAAGTTTTATATTTTGTTACACCAACTTTCCAGAAAAACAATCTCTCACACTTCGTGTATTGCATAAATAGTTTACAGTTTACAAGTGTATCTGTCACACTATGATATATTAGGATGAAAAAAATAAATTCAAGAGATAATTTACATGAGGAGGGTTCTATGTGATGGGGATTCGGAGGAGAGGAGAATTAGTAAGGTAGCTTGGAAATTTGTGGCTAGAGGGAAATAGAAGGGTGGTTTGCGATTCGAATCTCTAACTAGTCGAAACAAAGCATTATTATTCAAGTGAATATGGGGATTAAGTGGTAGCAGCTCTTCTAACGGGGGGTTCATTTTACAGAAACACAAATATGAGTTACACAATGGCCTTACATTCTTCAAAAGTAATCTTTTATTGTTGTAGTTTGTGTTAGAGAATAATACAAATCATATTCTGGGACCTCACCTAATAACATAAGTTTTTGGGTTGAGATAGTTTTATAACATGGTATCAGAGTCTTGATGACAAAGCGGTCACGAGTTCGAATCTCACCATCTCCATTTATTTGATAAAAATTTAGCACAAGGTAAAGTAAGCCTGTGCAAGTTTCAAGCCCAAAGGGCTTTCCTTTTAGGGGGTGTGTTAGAGAATAATATAAATCATATTCTAGGACATCACCTATTGAGATGGTTCTATAACAGTCTGTGGTTCATAGATAGATGCTGGAGTGGAGGAAAAATTATTAATACTTCTTGGATGACTATGATTCATTGGACAGTTGGACAGTTTAGAGTCTGTTATAAATACATATTATGTAACCCTATTTTGACATAGTAAAAATAAAAGCTCATCGCTCTTGTGGATGTGGGTATATTGAAGAACCATATTAAATCTTGTATTCTTTCTAGTTTCACTCGTATTGCAATATTTATCTATAATTGTTGCAGGTTTATCAAAACAATTAGTATCAAAGCCCGTCTACGATGTCAGAGATTTCTTATACAAAATTCGACACAATCAAGTTTGACGGATCAGACAATTTCAAATTATGGCAGAGGAGGGTGAAGGATCTTTTAGTGCAGTAAGGCATGGTGAAGGCGTTATACGGAAAAAAACCAGAAAGCATGAACAATATAGACAGATAGGAATTGGAAGCGAGGGCTGCGATAATTATCAGGCTTTATCAAGATGATGACGTGACATGTCATGTCATGTCATGCATGAGGAATTACCAGCAACAATTTGGATAAAACTAGAAGTCAATATATGTCTAGATCATTGTTGAACAAACTTTTTATTAAGTAGAAAATGTTTGGTTTTAAGATGTCAGAGGGTACATATTTGAATCAACATATTAATGTGTTCAATCAGATCGTTAGCAATTTAAAACAAGTTGATATGAATTTTGACGACGAAGACATAATGCTGATGTTACTGAATTCCCTACCTACTTCTCTTATGTATGAAAATTTGGTTACAATTCAGATGTGGGGGAAAGAAACTCTCATATTAAAAGAGATCACAAGTGCCTTATTAAGCTTTAATCCAAGGAAAAAAGCTAGTGATGAAAATTCACAAGGCGAAGGGTTGGTGGTGAGGAGTAATCAGGAGCATGGAGAAGCAAGTCTTGAAACAAATTGAGGAACAATAAAGCTCGGTACAAATCTAGGAAGAGGAAGGACATGTAGTGTTATAAGTGTGGAAAAATAGGGCATATAAAAATGAGAATGTCCAGAGAAAAAGAATAGGGATGTAGAGAACAAAAAGGATTCATCAAAGTTTTGCGAATATAATGGAAAAAACTTAGAGAGTGGTAAAGAAGACATGCTTTCTATTTCAATTAGTTCAGATCATCACATAAATTTTTAGATATTGGATTATGCATGTTCTTATCATATGACTCCCAATAAATATTGGTTAGAGAACTACAAATTAGTCAATTTTGGTTATATTATGATGGGTAACGATGATCCATATAAAGTTATTGGAATATAAAATATCAAAATTAAAATGTTTGATTCCATTGTTAGAACTTTGTGTGATGTTAGACCTATACCAGATTTAAGGAAGAATTTGATTTCATTGGAAACTTTAGATCGTAATGGGTTGAGCTTTTATCCTGAAGGTGAAGTATTGAAAGTGAGTAAAGGTGTTATGACAGTGATGAAGGGACAAAGATTGCTGGGAAATATTTATGTATTGCTACATACCACAGTTGTAGGAGTTGTAGACTTAAAATCCAAGTCAAATAATAGTCTTATGGCACATGTAATGACGAAGCCAGGATTTTTTAAATGAGGGGGCAAATTATTAATAAATACTTGATATTATGTATTATGTAGACATGTGTTATATAGAGAAATCAATTTGAAACATATGTACTAACTCATATAAAATGAAATTAATTTAAGAATACTTTTAAAATGAAAAAAAATTACATTATAATTGTTCTCTTAGAGTTTTTATTTTTGAAACCGCTTTATAATGACTTCATTATCAATCTTATCAAAGATATTTTTCTCAATGTATACAACCAAACTGTCATTCATCCACTTATCTCCCATCCTATTTCGCAATCTGCTCTTGACAACATGCTAGGCAGAAATTTTTTTTTCCACTATAGCAGTTGCAACTGGTAGAGGTAATGACAATTTGATAAGCATATATACCAATGGAAATATCAAATTCTTCTTTGTTTTTACCATTTTCTCTACAAAACTAGCAATACCTTCAATACCAGAGAACTCATTATCACTGCGTAGATCAATAATATATGTATTAAGTTGGTCACCAAGTACCATAAGGTCCACTATATAGAATTCATTGGGATATAAAAGAGCAAGATAAATAAGCTTTTCTTTGTTGAAAACAGAGAAAGAATCACTTGGGTTTAAATATGCCACACAAAGAAGTAACTATGTACTTGTCTCAGTAAAACGATCATTCAACTCATTAAGCTACATGTCAATGATATTGTTAAACAATTCATAATGGAAATGGTATAGGTTTGTAATCCCTTGAGATTTTCACCGTAAACGCCCATAAAGCCTTGATATTACAAAGTAGCTAATGAATCAAAGTATCAAACATAAAAAGTTTTGATGGTATAATCACAAACCACAGAAGCAACAACAAAAAGTTCTCTCTGCCTCTCTGAATATTTCTAGTTTCCTTCTTTATATGCGTTGATTAGTTTTCATTTTTCCATAGAAAAAAATCATCACATGTCCCTTTACTTCTCTATCTGTTAAACATAAATAAAAGAAAGATTTGAGACAACCAGCTTATAATTCAAACACCAGAAGCATTTTTCAATGGATTCAAAGACAAAAGTTTTTACTTTGGGCTTTGCGAGGAGAGAATGCAGACAGTCGCAATAGAGCACATTAATACATTATCTCTTGACTTTTTACCTTTTGTAAAATATGACTTAAGCTATTATATTAATATTTTAATGTAAATTTGATTTTTTAAAAAAGTTAAGGGGGCAGTTGCCTCCTTATGCCCCAGTGTGGCTCCGCTCCTAGGCACATGCGATTAGGCCATATGGGTGAGCGTGGGATGATGCAACTTTATAAGAAAATCTATTGAAGGGTGTCAAAACATGCAAACTTAAATTCTACAGGTATTGTGTTTTTGGAAAACATAATAAGGTACAGTTCAAGACAATCACACATAAGACATAGGGGAGTCTTGACTATGTTCATACAGATGTTTGGGGTCCAATAAGGATAACATCACATGGAGAATATATATATATATATATATTATTTTCATTAATGACTCTTCACAAAAAGTTTAGGTGTACTTCATGCAATATAAGTCATAAATGTTTACCAAGTTCAAAGTATGAAAAAAAGAAATTGAAAACTAGATAGGAAGGAAAATCAAAAGCCTTAGGTCAGACAATGGTACTAGGTGCACATATTCAAAGCTTATGGAGTTGTGTGATTAGCATGAGATGAAATGACACTTCATAGTATGTAAGACACCATAAAAAAATGGTGTAGCGAAAATGATGAATAGAATAATAGCAAAACAAGCAGGTGTTTCGGGCTAAATACAAGGCTTTCTAAGAATTTCTAGGCATAAGTAATGAATATGACATGTTTCTTGATTAACAGATCATCTAGGGAAATCCTAGATAGGAAAGTAGCAGAAAAGGTATGGACAGACAGTCCAATAGACTACTTTTGTTTTAGAGTGTATAGATGTCTAGCCTATGTGCATGATTTTAGTGGTAAGAGGTCAAAGATTGATACAAAGTCTAGACAATATATCTTTTTAGGGCATTAAAAAGGGGTAAAAGGTTTCAAGCTTTAGGATTCAAAGGAAAACAAGGTGGTGATTAGTAAAGATGTGATTTTTTATGACAAAATCGTGTTGCAGTGTACTTAGAAAGAAAAGAAACAAGTGCCAGAAAATTGCAGCAACAATAACCATGAGGTGCAAGTGGAGCTAGATACTTATATTACAGAAGAAAACATTAGAAATTTAGGGAATTCCAATTCATAAGATCAACAACATGATAATAAAACTTTAGGTAGGCCCAGACACACTATCAAGCCACCCATTATGTATGGTTTTAAAGATTTGGTCTCTTATGCATTTATTACTAGTAATGGGGATCCTACCACTTTTTAGGGGGCTTTACACAACCAAGATAAAAGTAAATGGATGGGTGTTATAGAAGAAAAAATGAAATCTCTATATAAAAACTAGACATATGATTGGTAGAACTTCTAGAGGGGAAAAGGGCGATAGGATACAAATAAGTTTATAAAAAGAAAGAAACAATATCAGAAAAAAAGGGTGAAAAGTTCAAGGCTTGTCTAGTAGCAAAAGGTTACTCACAGAAGAAAAGGGTTGACTAAGTGAGATATTTTTCGCTGTAGCCACACAACCATTAGCTTAATGTTAAGCTTGGTAGCACATTTTCGTATGCAGTTAGAGCATATGGATGTCAAGATAACTTTTCTCTATTTTGATTTGAAGGAGAAAATTTACATGGTATAGCTAGAATGGTTTAGTAAACTTGGATATGCACACTTAGTCAGTAATTTGAGGAAATCATTTTATAGACTGAAACAGTCTCTAAGGCAGTGGAACAAACAATTTGACTCCTATATGATCAGGATTGATTATTAAAGATGTTAGTATGACTGTTGTGTTTGTGTAAAGAGCCTTGATGATGATTATTTTATTTTTTTGTTACTTTATATGGATCATATGCTTATTGTTGCAAAGAGCATAGGTGAGGTCAATAAGTTAAAGATTTTGTTGAGTAGAGAATTGACATAAAAGATTAGATGCTGTTAAGAAGATTCTTAGGATGAAGATTCGTAGAGATAGAACTACGAAGAGATTATGGTTATCTCAACGTAGTTATGTTGAGAAAGTGTTTGAAAGGTTCAACATGAATAATGCAAAACCAACGAGTACACCTTTAACAAGTTATTTCAGATTATTTATTGTATAGTACTTGAAGATAGATGATGAAGTGAAAAACATGTCAATGGTCCTTTATGCTAGTGCAGTGGTGTGTTTGATGTATGATATGGTTTGTACAAGACCAGATTTGGCACACATAGTCAGTATGGTGAGCAAGTTTTTTATCAAATTCGAGACGAAAACAATGTGATATAGTTAAATGGATCTTTAGATACTTGAGGGGTACTGCAAATTATGGTATTATGTTTAGTAGACAACATGGTAATCCTTCAGTTATGAGATATGTAAATGCAGACTATGTAGGGAACTTGGATGATATAAGGTCTACCACAAGTTATGTATTTACTCTAGTAGGGGAGCCTATTTGTTGGAAGTCTATTTTCAGTCTTTAGTTACACTATCTACTATTGCGTTAGAATATATAACAATGGTTAAGGCTACTAAGGAAGCCTTATGGCTTACAAGTTTGGTCAAAGAGATGAGAATTTAGAAAGGTGGAGTTTAGTTATATTGTGATAATAAGATTGTCATTTACTTGTCAAAGAACCAAGTGTATTATGTAAGAACAAAACACATAGATGCGAGGTTTCACAGGATTAGAGAATTGGTTTCTTTTGGTGAACTCTTACTTGAGAAAGTTCACACTTATAAGAATGCAGCATATATGTTGACAAAGCTTGTTACCATAGATAAGTTAAAACTTTGCTTGAATTCGACTTTTATATCTAGATACAAGATGAGAGATGTCCCAACCTATTATCCTATGTGTGAAGTTTTCCTTACTTTTCTTCTAGGGGTGGATATTTTTCAAGGTGGAGATTGTTGTAGTTTGTAGCTTGTAGCTCATAGATAGATACCAGAGTGGAGTGTACCAAGTGAAGCGGAGTGGAAGGAGAGGAAAATTAGTAAGGTAGCTAGAAAATTTATGGCCAAAAGGAAATAAAAAGGAGGTTTGTGATTTGAATCTCTAACTAGTCGAAACAAAGCATTAGTATGCAAGTGGATATGAAGATTAAATGGTAGCAACTCTTTTAAATGATAAGAGTTGATTTTACAGAAACACAAATATGAGTTCTACAATGGCCTTCCATTGTTCAAAATTAATATCTTATTATTATAGTTTGTGGATCATATTCCATTCTTAAATAATGATATATTTTTTATTTTGCTATCTGGGATGATTAATAGGTTGAGGGGTACGGGGGAAACACGCCCAAAGTACGATAAATGAGTATTATGGAAAAAGTGTTAATACTCCTTAGATAACTAGGATTTCTTGGGCGATTTAGGGTCTACTATAAATACATATTATGTAACCCTATTTTGACATAGCAAAAATAAAATCTCTTCGCTCTTGTGGATATAGGCACATTGTTGAACCACGTTAAATCTTGTGTTTTTTCTAGTTTCTCTCATATTGCAACACTCATCTATAATTTTGCAGGTTTTTAACAAAACTCATCTTATTAGAGAAATATTATCTCCATTTATGACAGTTCTAGCCCTTGTGCTAAAACTTTATGGATGGAAAAGTCTTGTAAAAAAAAGGTTTTAATAAGACTCTACTCAGATGTTTAGATAAAAAAAAGGAGCCAAAATAGCTATGGAAGAAGTGCATGAAGGAATTTGTGCTACACATGCCAATAAACATAAGATTGCATAAAAAATATAGAGAAATGGGTACTTCTAGACCATAATGGAAAAATATTGTATTAAATTCGTGAGAAAATGTCACAATTTTAGATTTTTGCTGAAAAATAAAATGCACCACCAATTCCTCTCCATAACATGTCATCACCCTAGCCATTCACGATGTCGGGAATGAATATGATTTGCCTCATAAAAGTTAAAGAAAGTAATGGTCATCGATTTATTTTGGTGGCAATTGATTACTTCACAAAGTTAAAGAAATTAATGGTCATCGATTTATTTTGGTGGCAATTGATTACTTAACAAAGTGGGTTGAAGCAACTTTTTATACTCATGTTATCTAGAAGGTTATTGAAAGCATGTTCTTTTATTGTACATCTTGTTATTATTTATTTTCATTTTCATTAATTATTTTATTTATTTATTTTGGTGAGAATACGTGTTGGGATTTTTTTTTTTAGTTTCAAAACATTTTTTGTACCATATCATGAGTTGATTTGAACTGGGTCAATGAGATCTTAAAAACTATTGAAATTGAGTGAGTGATAGCTCACAAGCTTAATTTGGGATATAATGAAGAAAATGAGTTTAAAATCTCAATTCAATATTTATCATCCTCTCGGGTCCAATACCTGTGTTTTAAAAAGTGACGATTGAGCCTTCAGACCAGACCCTGATCTTAAATCACTTTTTAAAGAAACTCGTGTTGAGTTTAGGCAAACAATTAGAAAGGCTTAATAGGTATATTTGTTAACCTTTAGGTCATACATTTATATTTTTTTTATATTTGTTTTATGATAACAATAATATGAAAATTGGACTAATAATATGCTTGGTTGAGAATAAGTTTTAAATAGATTTTATATAAAGAACACATCAACAAGTATGATGGAAGTCCAAGAAGGAAGCAAAATGAAGACTTAGTTTTAATATTCATTTTTAATGCTCACTGTACATTTTTATATTCTACTTGATAACACAAATTAAAATGAATGCACACACTTCACTTTGTAAGAATTTAAAATAATTGATAAAATGGTTCTAAGAATTCAATAGGATTAAAATTGTCAAAACAAGAATTATGCATAAACAGGTTGACCATTTGCTAAATACAAAATGAATTGGTCAACTGCTTGTTCATTTGTGATGAATACCTAAGAATTTTATTTGTGGTTGTCGGTGATTTTACAAGGTATACATGAGTTTTGTTTTTAAAATCAAAAGATGAAACTATTTATAAATTTAAACAGCTTTCAAAGAAGATTGAAAATGAAAAAAGGTTTTTCCATCATAAACATAAGGAGCGATCATGATGGTGAATTTATTAGTGATTTGTTTGAATTATTTTGTGAAGAAAAAGGATACCACCATAACTTTTCAACACCTAGAACTCCCCAACAAAATGTTTTTGGGTGAAAGCCGTAAACACCTATTGCTATGTTTTAAATCATGTTACTTTAAGACTAGAGTTAAAAAAGATTTCTTAAGAGCTTTGGAAATGGAGAAAACCTAACATCTTGTATTTCAAAGTTTTTTATTCAAAATATTTTATTCTTAACATCAAAGACAACTTAGACAAATTTGTTTTAAAATCCAATCTTGCAATTTTCCTTGGTTTTCCTCCTCAAGCAAAGCATATAGAGTTTATAATAATAGAACAGTTTGTCTTGAAGAATCCATACATATCGCATTTCAGGAAACTCAAAATGATAAATTGTTGAGATTCTAGATGACATTAATAAAGTGTTAAACATTTAATTCTTAATGACAAGACCATTATAGAGGACATTATTGAAGGAATGGATAAAAACCAACCAAGCACATGCAATCAATAATAGATGGTATGTAACTATTTTGTTCCACCAAAAGAGCTAAGATAGGTAAGCTCTCACCTTTCTAAATTAATCATTAACAATCCTTTTGAAGGTACTAAGATCGCAACATCTCTTAGAAATATAAGTGGTCATTTTGCATTTGTTTCGCATATAGAGCCTAAATCATTTCTTGAAGCCAAAATGGATGATACTTGGATTTTAGTTATGCAAGATGAGCTAAACCAATTTGAAACAAATATTGTATGGGAACTAGTCCCTAGACCTAGAAATCAATCTATCATAGGAACAAAGTGGGTTTTTAGGAACAAAGTTGATGAACATGAGACAATGGTTAGAAATAAAGGTAAACTAGTTGTCAAAGGTTATAATCAAGTAGAAGGTATTGATTATGATGAAACCTTTGCACCGGTAGTTAGACTAGAATCAATAAGAATGCTCTTACCTATACTTGTCATGCCAACTTTACACTTTTCTAAATAAATGTTAAAAGTGTAGTTTTAAATGATTTTATCATGGAAGAAGTGTATATTGAGCAACCTCAAGGTTTTGAAAATTTTCATTTTCTCAACCATGGTTTTAAGCTAGAAAAGGCCTTGTATGTTTTAAAATAAGCACCTAGAGCTTGGTATGATAAACTCAATACCTTTCTTATTGAAAACAATTTTAACATTGGTAAAATTGATACCACCTTTTTATACAAAGAGGGAAGGAAAAGATATATTGAATGTGCAAATTTATGTTTATGTTTTAATATTTGGTGCCATTGATGAATGTCTTTGTAAGGATTTTACAAATTGCATACAAGAAGAATTCGAAATGAGCATGATGGGAAAATTGAATTTCTTTATTAGATTGCAAATCAAACAAAAAGGATGAAATATTCATCAACCAAAGCAAGTATAATAAGAATCTTTTAAAGAGATTTAGGATGGAACATGTCAAAGTTAATACACCCATAGGCACTTCATCAAAGCTTGATATGGATAAAGATGGTGTGAACCTAAACATCACCAAATATCGAGGTATGATTGAATCACTCTTGTACTTAATTGCAAGTAGACCTGATATTATGTTTTGTGTTTGTCTATGTGCATGTTTTCAAACATGTACTAAAGAATCATATGTAACTGTTGTAAAACATATTTTTTGTTACATGCATGATACAATTGATTTAGGGTTGTGGTATCTGAAAGTAAGCGAGTTGAGTTCAATTAGCTATTCGAATGATGACTTTACCATGTGTAAAATTGATAGAAAAAGTATTGGTGCAATTTGTAATTTTCTAGGATCGTCACTAGTACTTTAGGCTAGTAAGAAACAGAACTTTGTAGCCCTATTAACAACTGAAACAGAATATATAGTAGTGGCTAGTTGTTGTACTCAAATATTATGAATGAAACAAACCCTAGAAAAGTTTGGATTTGCATTTGATCATGTACCTATTAAGTGTGATAACACTAGTGCAATAAGTCTATATAAGAATCCTATATAACACTCACGTACAAAACACATAGAAGTGATACATCACTTCCTAAGAGATCACATAACTAAAGGAGATATTGTCCTTGAGTTTATGGACATTGAACACCAATTAACAAATATATTCACAAAACCTTTAAGTAAATACTGCTTTTGTGAAATAAGGAGAATTTTAGTCTTTATTCATGCTAAAGATATTTGCGGTATTATTTATGTGTATAAACATTATTATAAATAAGTTGGACATGTTTAAGTGATAAAATGTATATGCTCTTAGCATGAAATATTTGTTCTACTCCAAAATTCACTTATAGTATAAGTCTAAGATGAACCGGTCAACCAGTTCGTTATAGCCAGTTCAACTTCCTGATCGGTTGATCCAGAAAAATAAAGGATGGCTACTATCAAATTTATGAGATTTTAATTTTTTAGTTTGTTTAGTCTTTTAGTCTACAAATTGGATAAAAAGATATATTTTGACTCATAAAACATATGCGAAAGAGAAAATTCAGAAAAACATGAATCTTATATGAACCACTCGACCTGTTAATACAACTAGATTAATTGACTAACCAATTAAGCCAGAGCAATAATAATTTTGCTACTATCAAAAATTTGAAATTTTCAATTCTCTATTCCTTTGCTTTTAAGATATAATGTTTACATGGAATGGTTTCATTTTAAGTGTGAAGAAAGGATCCCAAGAGAATTTTAGGAAATTCTTGTTTCAAGTTTTAACTGGTTGACCAATTTAACTTAAACCAAAGGAACTGGTTGATTGGTTGCTCGACAATATATTTATACCTGTCATTTTTCAACAGTAGCAGAAACCTCCAATTAAAGAACATAAAACCTTAACTGAACCCCTCTTAAGATTTCACCATATTATCTCCACTTTCAAGGTTATTTCTTGGATACATTAGAGCAATGACACCCAAGAAATGACAAAGAGATGTTGAATCAATGAGTAAAAGGGTTAATGATCATACCTTATACCAGGTGATAATTTTCAAATATTTCTTAGTTCTTTTGCAAATAGGTCTGCAACCATTGAGAGAGGATTATGAATTGATTTGTGTGCTTTTGGTATTGATGGAATCTATGAATCTATGGTTTACAACAATTTATTTTATTTGAAGAAACCTTGCTATCCTAAGTTGATTAAAATGTTTTTTGCCAATATAAAGATTGATGTTGAGCCTAGAATTTTCAGTAGCTTGCAAGATAAATACACTGAATTTGATTGTCAAATTCTTACGAATATATTAGGTATTTTAAATAAAGGACCTAGGGTATTTGAAATAAAAATTATACCAACTATAAAAGGTTTTATATACAATGAAACAATAGCTTTGCACATTGGTACATTGGACTTTGCACCAGGTGCTAAGATTAAGAGCCAAGATTTACTCTTACAACCTAAGATTATCCACCGAATCATAGCACATAACATTTTGCCAAAGAAAGGGCATTATGATAAGGTCATATTTATGGACATGTGTTTGATTCATTGCATGATAAAAGGTCGTCTGATTAATCCTGTGTACATTATGATTAGAAATATAATTATGGCTTACAATCAAAAGCAGAAATTCTTTCCTTATGGTAAAACTTTGACATCTATTTTTGAAAATTTCAAAACTTTATTGTTGGGTACAGATAGGAATCTATATTATCAGCTCATGGAAATAGATAATAGGACCCTTACCAAAATGAAATATGTATTTAATGAAGATGGTGTATGGGTTTTTAGAGACCATCCTGGAGTTTATGTTGAGGAAGAGCATGAAGAGGAAGAACAATGCGAAGGTAATGATGATGAAATTGAAGCTATGTTTGAAACACCACTACTTGTTTTATCGCCTAAAGTAGCTTCCTCGAGTTCTTGGTGATCTAGGATAGAGAGTTGATTTTCATAGTTAGAGACAAATATGCAGTGCATTAGAAAGACACAATCACAGATCGTCTATGACTTATCTCATATGCATACCACTTAGGAAGATATGGCCGATGAATTTTCAAAGATAAAGAGCATGATGGCTAACTTGTTATCTTGTTATCCATCACCATAGATCATTATACCCAGAACATTTGTATTTTGTCTATGTTTTATGCTTTTATGTTTTTAAGTATTCCTTTATTTGGTAATGAATCTTGTATTATATTTTAAGATTATGTAATGTATGGTTTATTCCTTTTTACAATTTTCATTATATTTTTCTGTATCTTTTTATCTCTTCATATTATGTTTTTATTGATGCCAAAGGGGTAGAAATAGATATGAATTGAATCTTTGCAAAAAAAAAAAAAATTGTGATAAGCATATATTTAAGGGGATAAATTCTAATTTCTTGATGCATAAGTATTTATTCAAAATAAACTTTTATCTCATTTACTTAGATAATAACAGATTGTTTAAATGTCTCCTATATATTGCACTGTAAAATATAAGGGGAGACATATATTTCATATATTAAATGTCATCATAAAAAAAGGGGGAGATTGATGATCTTTAGGTCATACATTAATGTTTTTATATATTTTTTTGATGATAACAATAATTTGAAAATTGGATCAATAATATGTTTAGTTGAGACAAGCTTTCAACAGGTTTTCTCGTATATGGGAGCACGATGTCGAGGAGTCAAGGGAGTCATCATTTAGTTGTTTGGTGTTGCGATGTCGCGGTCGCACAAATTAATTACCCTACCTTCAAACACAACACACAAGATAGTATAGAGCAAGCAAGGGGTCGATCCCACGAGGAAGTTCAAGTCAAATTTTTATGCTAGATGATATGCAATTTGGGGGGGGTTTGGACATTATCTAGGCTAAAGCAAAAGAAAACAGAAAACTATCAAATGAAATTTAATAAAATCAGAAAATTATCAAGAGAACAAACCTTGGTCACAAGCACACATCCACCTACATAAATCAGAACTGATCATGGAAATGAAATATCAATTTATATTCTGAATATTTATCTCTTCTTAACATTGGTTAGTTAACGGATCCGCCGTATAACTAACCCTAACCATTAAACAACCACAGTGTCCTCACTAGTAATTTAATTTAATGGCAGCCTTAAGAGCTAGATAAGTTGATTAATCAAGAAAACATAACTGTCCGCAGTCTATGTTTGATTTGATTGAATGTTCTCCCTAAAATTAATAACGTAGATCCGCCACAATTATTAAACTCAGTTGCTTCACAAGTTCACATACCACAACTCCAGTTTTGATATCAAACTTAGCAATAGATTGTCTACAATAATAACTTAGAGTCCGCTCTAGCAATTAAAATAAACAATC
>Ga0325401_1002775_pt1 | contig 15719 bp, 9 predicted proteins | sample PopdelMetagenome_FD_205666 | JGI IMG/M metagenome (GOLD analysis project Ga0325401, IMG submission 205666) | Populus deltoides microbial communities from Bellville, Georgia, United States - Xylem-PdKOR-R2 | ecosystem: Host-associated > Plants > Phyllosphere > Stem > Wood/Secondary xylem | place...
ATATATGATTTGTACATGTTATGGTTTATTTGAGATTTTGAAAAATTATTTGTTTGTAATTTGATGAAATTGAGTTTGAATTTGTGACTTGGGTGTTTTGCAATGAAATAAATAATGTCTTATTTAATGGATACGTTTTATATTTTGTCAATTTTAGTGTTAAGTTGAAAATTTCAGTAAATGTGGAGGAATTTGAATTTTTATAAAAAATTGATAATGATTTAAAGGTTTTATTAAAATAGATTGAATAAATTTAAGCTAAACCAATGATAGCTAATTAGTTGGGTACCGATAATTTGTTTAGTTTACATTAATAATTAATACATGTTTTCATCAATATTCTATATAGGTTTCGTATCAGTAATGGATGATTATTGGATGTATCAAGTTTCACCTGAAGGGTGACGCAAGATAGATTATTGTAATAGAGTTGATGGTTTTATTAAATACACACTATCTAATCAAAAAAATATTAGTGGATGCGGTATTAGATGTCCATGTAAGAGGTGTAAAAATAAAAAGTTTCTTGATCCAGATGTTGTTATGATGCATCTTCTACAAAAAAAAAGGTTCATGGACAAATACTTGTGTTGGATTGCACATAGAGAACCATATGTTCCTTATGAGACCATGGTAGAAAAGATTGTTAGGTCAACTTCTAGTTCTAGTAGCGTGCATAGAGTTGTAGATGATAATAGTAATCATTATAAGAGTATGTTTATGGATGTAATATGAATCAATCAGGGTGATGTAGGTGAGTGTTCAATCATAGATAAAGAACCAAATGCAGACGTAACTAGGTTTTCTGATCTTTTGAAAGATCCCAACAAACCATTATGGAATGGATGCATAAATCATAATAAATTATCGATCGTTGCACAGGTGTTCACCATCAAGTCAGTCATAAATTGAGCGAGACCGGTTACAACAGAAATGTTGAATGAGCGAAAAGCATTTTACATGAAGGGAATAGGATGAAAGAGAACTTTTATGCTGATAAATTCATGATGAAACCCCTTGGCATAAGACCAGAAAATTGACACGTGTCTAAACTTTCATATGTTGTACTACCTAAAAAATACATGCAAAACATGTGAGCATGCTCGGTATAAACTCAGAACTTGTAAGAGAAGGACTCTTGTTGCATATAGAAAACTAAGATACTTCCTAATCACTCCTAGACTGCAAAAGTTATTCATGTCTTCAAAAATTATTGAGTACATGACATGGAATTATTCACATGATATCGTGGATGGAGTCATGGTGACCTTTCTGATGGTGAAGCCTCGAAATATTTTAATAGGATGCATCATCAATTTTTCATGGAACCACGGAACATACGTGTTGAGTTATGTCAAACAGATTCAATCTATTTGGGTCATTTGTTGCATCATATTTGTTTTGGCCAGTGATACTCACGATTTACAACTTACCACCAATTGATATGTGTATAAATAGTTCATGTTCTTATCTATGGTCATACCTGATCCTAATAGTCCGAGTAAGAATATAGATGTTTGTTTTCGACCGTTGATTAATGAGTTAAAGCACTTGTAGTCATCTGAGACTTTGACGCATGATGTCTTAAAAAATAGAGTTTTCAGATGAAGACAACTTTGATGTGTGCTATCAATGATCTTTCTGTGTATGATATGGTTTCTAGTTGGAGCACGCAAGGAAAATCAGCATATTCATACTATATGAAAAATAGCAAGGTTTCCATCTTAACAAATAGTAATAAGTGTCTTTTATTATTGATGTAATTAACGATAGAATTTAAATCATTAACGATAAATTTTCTTATGAACAATATATTATCATCCATGATTCCGTCTATAAATGTTTCTCAAACATAATCAGTGTTTATATGTCGATATATAGAAAAATTCAGGTAATAATACGAGTTCATGTATTATAATTTTGTAGATGTTGTAGTAATGTAATGTTATTCGAAAGAAGAAATTCACTTATAAACCAATTAATTGCAACCAGTTACTATCAATATATACTATAGTTTTATTTATTTATCTTTAAATAGAGCCCATTCAGTCTCATAATACAGCATTTCAGTTGACTTTGTAGAGACTAAATACCTTAGATTTATCTTCAAAATTGCAACATGCATTAACAGCATTCTTCTTCAAATGTATCAATTGCAACATGAAAAGCTGTATTAATTAGAAAGGGTACAGACAAAATCTTAGTTTTTTTGTCATAGGAAAGAATGGGAACTGAACAACACCTTATTGTTGGAACATTATTTGAACCATGGCTAGCATAGTTTGGACACTGTTATAAAACATGTATACTATCAGTTTTTATGACAAATTTTGGCTGCAAATAAAAAAAAGTATGAATAAACTTTTGTGTGTTAGAAATTGGTGATTTAAACAATCAGTTTAACATTATTTTGAATTTGTGTTTAATTTCATGGAGGAAAAATAGTGAATGAATAAAAGGAACAAATAGATAAAAATAATAATAATAAAACAATTTCAATTATAAATTTAAATGCTTGACCCAATAATCCATAGAACTAGAACTCGTCCTAAGCCAAGCTTGCTTTTGAAACACCTAAAAAGTTAACCTGGTCAAAGTTGGATAACTAGGCTAGTTTACACTTGAGTGAGACTCTATCAGTGATTTTTTTAATTCAAAATAATGTTGTTTTATTAAAAAAAATTAAATAATAATAATAGTTTAAGTCAACCCACCAATAAACAAGTTGATGTATGATACAGACCTTAGCCAAATTTTTATAATATTAAAAACAAATTCTTGAAATCAATGAAGATAGAAAAATAAAGGAAATTTTTGAATCTTCACCGAATTTTAATTTTGTAATTTAATGTTAAGATAAGCCATCACACATGAAAAAGCAAAAACAAAAAAAATGATTGGTATCATCCATATAGGATAAAAAAGATATTGCCAAATTATGGGTAGTATTTCACATTAATTTCAAATACAAGAGAAGATGAAACCAATATTATAAATATATTTTTAGATGTTATAAAATTTGTTAACTATGAAACGACAAAATGATGTATGTATTTAATACAATGAAATAAAAATATATTAAATGAAAAGTAAGAAACATCATGAGCGCTAATTAAATATTAAAGTGGAAAATTACTTTTTCTAGTTAGAAGTTAAAATTGATACAAATATAAATATTTTATATCAACCATTTCTTATATATATATATATATATATAATCTTTTTTTTTTGTCTTGGAGATTTACTATGTATGTTAAACATATGATTTTCATTCTTACAAATACAAAATATAAATACAACTAATATATCTTAAATTTAATTTTAAGATAAGCTATCACACATGAAAATGAAATAAAAAAAAAACTTCATTGGTATCATCCACATAGGAAAAAATAGGATTGCTAATGAGTTGAACCATTTATGAGTGGTTTGAATATACAGACCTATATCGTCTTGAGTTTTGATTCCTAATGGAATAATTAGAAAATTTAACTTCTTATAAAAACATTGGTCCAACGAAGTGCATGATATATTAATAGCTATATACATAGAAAACTAAGTTAAAATGACATTTGACGTTAATCTATAGTAGGAGTCCATTGTCATCTAATGATGGTGGATGTTGAAATCAACATCAATAAATATATAAGAGCGTAAATGCCTTTTTATATACATTATTAATTAGAAAATGCTATACAATCTCATCTTTTTTTCTTCACTATTCAAATACCCTTCTTATTCTACTATAAAAGAATGTGATAAATATTAATAAAATCTAATGGGTTCTAGTTAATTGGCACAATCTACACAGCGGGTGAATATCAATTTTTGAAAAAATATAAACAAAATATTAAGATTATAGAAAACATTTTAATAATATTATTAAACTTAACCAAGTGAGTTAATTTTTAAATCTCCACTCAACTCTTTGCTAGACTCATGACCCAAATAACATGAGTCTAACAACCATGTCAGACCCAAACATTTTAGGTCGCAGCCACGTCAAACCCAAATATCATGCCAGACCCTCGCGTCTTAGGTCTAGCAACTATGTCACACCTACGCCTAGGCCTAAGCCTGGTAACCATGCTAAACCCATGCACCTTTTTTTAAAATATAGGAATTCACTTATAATTGTTCTTAAAACATATTTATTTTGTATTTTCATCTTTTTCTTTTTAACCAAATATATTTTTATTTTTTTATATTATTTGTTTTCTATTTTAGGACATTAACTACATGCATCCCAAAAATTCACTTAATTGTTTTTATTAATCTCTAATTTTAGTGAAGAAATCATCTACAAAATTGCACAAATTAAGATAGTCAAAAGAACAATAAGTCTTTTACATATACAGTATTTTTTTCCCTGCAACTTAATGTATCAATTCAAAAGTTTTATCTTATGATCATATATTTTAAATTTTCATATATACTAATAGTTATAATGTAGAATCAACTCTCCTTATAATAAATTTTGACAATTAAATCATGCAACATCTCAAATTTAAAAAAGCATGAACCCTTTAAAAAATTGTCCAACACTTGAATGGAAACATAAAATTAATATTTTCATTCACAATGCATAAAAAAAAATATATTTTTAAAGACTTTAAATAAATCACTTAGACCTCAATATTGTTTTTTTCATTCTTTCCTCTTCAAATATAACAAATTTATTAAATAAGTTGCACAAACAAAAATGAGTTTGCAGTTAAGTTCTACTACATATGAATGAAAACTCCTGCTTGAATGAAGCAATGTTTGTTTTTTCAATCCAATCATACTTTTCAAAAATTTTAAATTTTTTAACCCAAACTCATAGGTCTAAAATGGTTGTCAAGCTGACCTGGGTCTAGCATAGCTGTCAGGCCCACGATCCTTAGGTCTGGCAGCTATGCAAGACCCCAAGATACATGAGAATGGCGAACTTGTCTGATTTGACAAACAACAAACAAAGAGGACAATTGTGCACTTTAGTTGTCATGAGAAAGAAAAGAAAGAAAAAACACAAAAAATCGATCACTAATGGCAATCCAATCATTATTTGTCTACACACGCCACATCATGTGAAAAAGGACACGGTTGCGCATCCAGTTAGACAGCGTATGGCAAGATTTGGCCACTAGAAAACATCATACGCGCCTCTTTAATGGCTGGTTGTCACCCATTCGCTAGGGCGTAAGGAACACGCGCTCGCAGCTTTTTGATTTAAAAATAACAAATACATCGTGAAAATACTAAAACACCCCCATGGTCCTCTTAATTACACAAAATACCCATGTAAAAATACTAAAATACCCCTAAAGGCAAAGCTTCTTTTTTGTCTTTTCTAAGGCTAAAAGTGTTATCTGACTGTATTTGAAAACTTAAAAAACATGAATATCCTTGTGGGAAAAAGCCAAAAAAACGTTTCTCCACTTGCGAAAAGATGAGTAATTGAAGTGAAACTACTATTACAATCCACAATAAAAGATCTCTTGATTTACAGTGATTTTCTCATACCATTTAGCTTTTGTTATAATTATATTCTCTTTTTAAACTGGCCTAATCAATAATCATTAAAGGATTTCATGTTAATTTCAAATACAAGAGAAGAAGAAACCAATATTATAATTGTGTTTTTTTATATCATAAAATTTGTTATTTACAAAATGACAAGAAGATGATGTGTGTTTAATACGATGAAATAAAAATATATTAAATGATAAAATAAACACTAATTAAAGATTATAGTGGGAAATTACTTTTTCTAGTTAGAAGTAAAAATTGATACAAATATAAATATTTTTGAAGATTTACCATGCATGTTAAGTACATATGATTTTTGTTCTTACAAATGCAAAATACAAATACAACTAATATATCTTAAATTTAATAGAAAAAAATAAAGATAAATTACAATAATCTCTTGAAGGCATTATGAAATTATAGAAACCATAAAAATGATTTTTTAATGTTTAAAAATTAGCTCAACTTAATAATTTTAAAAAAGAGATATGACATTAATTAAAAATCAAATTAAAAAAAATACTAAAAATAAGTAAACAAGGCTAGAGACAAGGCTTGAAAGACTGGGCTCCGTGCTTATTTTGATTTTACACTTGCACAATGCTATGGGAAAATTTTGAAAGTTATTTATTGTTTAATTTGATGGTAATTAAAATAAATAAGTATGAGATTTGAAGGATTTAAATTTTGAAGGAGAAAATATATTTCTTATGTCAAAGTCTCCACTTCTTATTTATGTAGTTTTTGTATTCTTATTTTTTTATGAAAAATATTTTTTTTGTTAGCATCCTCATTTTTTAATAAAAACTTAAGGTAATTGCAAAAATATCAATAGTTTAAATTAAAGAGGAGAGTTTCTATTTTTCAAGAAAAAAATCTCATTTCCTTAGTGTTGATCTTTTGGGTGACGTATTCATATTCTTATATGTTTTGATAATAACAATTAAAAAAATAAAAATAAAAATATTATCTTATTGTAAATAGGTTTATTTGAAGAATATATTGATATGCAAAATGAAAAGAAGTCCAAGAACAAAGCAAGACTTAGAATTAATATTTATTTTAGTGTAATATGTAAATTTGTATATCTAGAACAACACTTAGTACATTTTTTTTTTTGGCAAAAACATGTCTTTTAATTAGTAGCTTGTTTTTTCAAATAAAAACTTATCATCATCTATAAAAGAAAATCTCAAATAAAATGAAATAAAAAAATTCATGTCTTCATAACATTTATGTAATTATATGAAAAACAAATTAAAGGAATAACTAATTCATGAAAACCATAATAGTAGTAGTAGTATATAATAATATAATAGCACTAACAATAATAATATATAAGAAAATGATTTTTTTAGCTTAGGAGAACAAGCCCTCGTTACTGAAATTGTTCCTTTTTTTTTATTGAGTGTACAATGGATCATCCGCTTAATAGAAAATAATTTCAGTAAAAAACATGTTGTCTACTACAAAAATTATTTGGCGATGGAGGAGGCTGGAAAATCAGAGTTTAAGTGTTTTGATACCAAAATCTAAATTCTAAACTTGTTTTAACCTGAAAACACCATAAAACAATTCTTAAGAACCTCAATAAACTCATTATCCTAAATCCCTCTCTAATAATCTAAACACCAAAAATTCAACTAAATAAAAAAACTTTACAGACATTAATCTATTTTCTTGCATGTTCAAAGAGAAACATCATCTTCATTGAACTCCATTCTCTAAGAAATACACATGTTATCAAGATCAACCTTTTATGGTCAACATGTGATCGATCAAACTTTCTCTCTCTTATATTTCTTTTTTTGATGACTCTCTCATCTCTCTAGCTTAAAATCAAAGCACTAAAATATAAAAATGAAGCTTATGATCAATATGTGAAAACCTAAAATATCAGGGACCAAATATTAAAAAAAATTAAATGACCAAAATGAAGCTTTTCATGCCTTTTGAATAGTAAAGATGAAAATGGTTCTTGTGCTTTTAATTATTTTCAACAATAATCTATTTTTTTTAAAATAATATTTTATTTAATATCATAATATTTTTGACATCTCAAATATGTGAGATGATACAGATCAGCTCATCATGACAATCCTAAGGTTAAGGATCAAGAAGCTAAAAAAGACATTGAATGGGCTTGGTTTAGAGTATTTGAGCAAAGTATGAATTCAATGAGGCTTCAACACATATGGGGCAGCCTATAATCAACTAATACATGGGCAAGAAAGGCTCAATTCAACCTCAACTTGGGCTTAGGCTAACGGCATAATTGGGTAGCTTTGTTTAAACAACTTTTCATGTTCTATAAGAAAAAACAGGTGGCAGCAATTAATGCTAACATTACAAGGATATTTTAACTAAATATTTTGGAAGTTTCCATCTTCTATAAGGATACTTAATGGTAGCAACAAGGTTTTCCTTGCGTGGAAAAGATTACTTAAGATTATCCTAACTATAAAAGGAAACTCCTAACTATAAAAGGAAACTAAAGGTGGTAGCAAAAGAGGAATAATTGTCTTTACTATTTTTTTCATATTTTGTAAGGATTTCATGATCTATAGCAAGTAAGTGGGTAAACACAATTAGCTAATTGTTGGGTGGGGATTTGAATTTTAATAGTATTAGCGTCTTGATTCAAAGTCATCATGATGTCATGCTTTTTATCTCAAATTTAATTTTTAGCTTTCTAATATTATATTCAAAGTTTCTTGTGGGTTCTGAATTTTATATTCATAGGGTTCACATTAGTTAGTATTAGAAATTAGCTCTAAAAATTAGGTTATATTCTTAATTTTTCAAGTTTTCTGGTTTTAAATTTTAGTGTTTTTCATTCTCCTACTCCTTTAATTGCAACATTAACAAAAAAAAAAAAGTTCTATTGATTTTGTTACTGTCATAGAAAATTAGTAACCATAAAAACATAAAAAAATTGTTATTGCAATTTTAGTTTTATATGGGGGTTGAATTAAAACTTGATAAAAACACATATAAACTAATATTCTTGGGGTTTTGGGTACCATAACATTAGATATTAAATTGGGGTCATTTGGACACATTTTTGCTTTGGTTTCAATTCTGACTTGTATAAAACTCATAACATGTAAGTTTGTGTTGACATATATTTTCATGTTTTGTTATTGTTAAAATAGGCCAAATTAGTATACTTAAGTTAAATTTAGGATATTTGGGTCATAATACCTTAGTTTTATTGATTTCACATCTATTATAATTTGTGTTTTCATATCTTCTATATTTTACACGAATTTATTTTCTTTGATTTTGTTAAAATTTAATTCCTAAAGAGTCATAAATACGAGTGGAAAGATAAAGTTAAGCATATTAGAGTGAAAAGTCATATTTGTGTGAAACCCAAGTGGTGTAATGATATATTTTGCTTGCTACTAATGTATTTTTCATATTAAAACAATGTCTATAAAAAATGATATATCAGCACTACGGAAGATGGACAATCAAGCTTTTAGGTTTCAAGCCCTACAACAACAATTGAAGAGGATGATTTTGATGTTTGGTGAGGTGTAAGACGAAATAGAGAGGCAAAAGACTATGATTACTAGTTTGCAAGATGAGTTGGGTAGAAGGAGTTCCAATCCGAGGAGGCCCGGCATGCTAATGCCATTTTCGATGAGTTTGATGATAAAGACATACATGGGAGAGACAAGGACTATGATAATGTATGCTTGGGTTATGGAGATAGGTTTTGGTAACCTAGAAACTGAAGGGCTGATGGTTTATGACATGGAATTCAGCCATAAATGTGATTTTAAAATCTTTAGGCATCGTGATGGATTGGATAGGGATTTAAGAAGTATAAAGATGAAAATCCCAGCATTTTAAGGTAAATCGAAACATATTAGAGTGGGAAAGGAAGGTTGAGTGGGTTTTTATATTGTCATTGCTACTTGAAAGAGAAAAAGATAAAACTCATAGTTATTACATTTATTGGTTAAATAATAATATGGTGGGATTAACTTATTTTGAATAGGAGAAGGAACTAATAAAGGCCTATTGACACTTAAGATGAGATGAATGTCATAATGAGAAAGAGTTCCATCCCTAGTCATTGTTATATGAAGTTGTTTCATAAATTACAAAACTTGAATCAAGGATCTAAAAGTGTGGAGGATTACCACAAAGAGATGAGAATTGTTATGATTCAAGCTAATGTAGTGAAAGATAAGAAGGCAACTATGATGAGGTTTATTAATTGGTTAAATTGAGATATAGCTAATATAATATAGTTATAAATTATATGGAGTTATAGGATATGGTATATGGCTATAAAGGTGGAGAGGTGACTTTAGAGGAAAGGCAATATATGTTAAGTATTTAGTTTAGGATTTTCATCATCATAGAAGCTGAATTTGAGGAGAGAAGGGGTTACTTAAACAAAGCTTTTTTAAGGTGCTAAGGTCAAACCATCTAAAGCAAAAAAAAAGGTCCTTATAGAATCTAAAGGTAAATCTAATACTCAACCTACTTGTAACCATGATATTAAGTGTTTTAGATGTTTAGGGATTGGATACATTACTTCTTAATGTCTAAACAAGAGGTGATGTGAACCTCATGATCACGTAGTCACGCAACCTACAATCAGGATTAAAATCTAGTCTCGAAAAGCTAAAATAGGTATGATAGGAGTGTGACATGATAGAAACTTGCCCTAAGACACCAACACTATTGGAATGAAGTAGAATGATGACATGAAGTCAGTTAATCTTCGATAAGTCAGATTCAGTTCATTCAAGAACTGAAAAATGCAAGAATCACTCTCACACATTAAAACTGAAAAATTCAGAAGTCATATTCATCAATGGCTGCTGAAACTTAGGTTACATAAGTTTAAATAGTTCTTGAAAAATTAACCTAATGGATCTACCTTAGTGGACTAATTTAGCCTATTTACAAAACTGACTCAAAAACCTAAAACTAAAAAAAAAACCATAACATCATCCAAATAAACATTGGATCCTAGTTGAAGACAAAGTATTAATTAAGCCCAAACAAGCCTTGGGTTATAGCTAACAAAATAAAATAAAGCCCATAATATTAAATTTGTATTCTACCATAAGAAAAGGAGAAGGAAATAAAATATTACAAAACTGATTCAAAGCTTATTTATAACCTTCCATGCAGCTCATTAATCCTAGAAACAAAAGGAAAAGGTAGCCATCCATGTTGTTTCCAAGTTGTAGTACGATTATTTGTTTTCTTTGTTATCCTCTTCTTATGGCCCAAATAAGGTTGGATTGGGCCCCTTTTGCACATTGATAAGATGTACTAGGGCCTCCTCTTGATACTCTAATGGGCCCTTTAAATCTGACTTGGTCGAAACCTTCAAAACCAATGCTTTCAATGTCTTTTTCAATACATTTATCTTGGACCAAGTCATTGGACCATTTGGAACATGTAATAGGTCCTTGCTGATGTTTATGGGCTAATCCACTTCAAAAGGTTTATGACTTTAACGGATCATGATGAGATTGAATCTGAAAGTGATAGATCTAAAGAAGATGAGATACCACCACTTAAGGGTTATAGTGATGAAGATGTGGAGTACCTAGTTGAAGGTGAATCTTTGGCTATTAGGGGTGCATTTAAAGTTCAGATTAAGGAATATGATATGGAGCAACAAAGGAAAAATATCTTTCATACGCGATGTCATATTCATAATAAGGTATATAGTATGATCATTTATGAGGTAGTTGTGTTAATGTTTTCAGTACTACTTTTGTTAGGAAATTGAATTTGAACACTGTTATGCATCATAAACCTTTATAAATTACAATAGTTGAATGAATGTGGTGAAATTAGGGTTACAAAACAAGTCTTGGTTTTGTTTTTTATTATAAAGTATTCTGATAAATTATTATGTGGTGTGGTTCATATGCATATGAGTTACTTGTTTTGGGGTCATCTATAGCAATTCAATAGGAGGGCAATGCATGATGGTTTTAGGAATAGGTATTTTATTGTAAAAGATAGTAAGACCATCATATTTATACCATTATCACCTAAACAAGTTTATGAAGATCAAATGAAATTAAAAGATAGTACGACCATCACATTTATACCATTATCACCTAAACAAGTTTATGAAGATCAAATAAAATTGAAAGGGAAAGTGAGGCTTGTGAGAGAGAAAATACAAGTGAGAAATATAGTGAGAGAAGATAATTAGATTCGACAACTGGTGAAATAAATATAAATTTGGTCAAGAGTGGCAGTATGACAAGAGGAGCGAAGAAAGTAAGGGTGAGAAAAGAGGAAAGTATGGAAAAAACAAAGAAATACCTGAATTTTTATGCAAGAGAGTGAGGTTCAAAATACCTTTTATTCTAATAATTTGATGATATGTTAGATGAATTGCATGAATCTTGTGTATTTTCAAAAATTAATTTGAAAGTGGATATCATCAAATTAGATGAAAAAAGGTGATGAATGAAAAACTACATTTAAGACTATGTATGATTTGTATGAATGGTTGATCATACCTTTAGACTTAATAGTGCACCTAGTACTTTTATGAGATTGATGAGTCATGTGTTGTATGTATTCATAGGTAAATTTATAGTTGTCTTTTGATGATATTTTAATATTTAGCAAAAGTTTAAATGAGCATATGAAATCTTTATAAAAAACAAGGTTTTTAAAATCTTCTAGCAAAATTTTAACTTGATCTAACGGTTAGATTGAAAGTTATAACCATTAATATAAAACCGTGTAGCCAAGTTCTAGTACATGTTAAGCAACCCTATATATTACTTGGATCATATTGATCAAGGTTTGATCCTTCTTTAAACTTAACTTTATGCTTGACACCACCTTAGAAGAAATTCTCAAAGCTTGTCTAGCCTAAATGTCTTGAATCAGTCCATTGAATTCCCCTTTGATCCCCTTGACTCTTACTCTTATAATTGGTCCAATTAGTATATGTAATGCATCTATGGTGTTGCTTGTTAATTTTTATCAATTATGCTAGTATGATATTAGATTCTTTGTCATATCAGCCTTATTTCCATGTGACCTTCTTTATTATTACTTTTTATTTATATAAATATAATGATTGTAAAATATATGTGTGTGCACACACACCCATAAACATATATTTTCATATCCAACTAACTTAGTTGCTCGTGCTTCGTTATATGTATAAATTCGAAGTGTTTAATACCATTTTTAAGATCTTAGTTTTTTTTAATAGGAAAATAAGTGTAAATTTGTAATGTTCAATAAAAAAGAAATTGCTTTAGTTGGCATATAAGATATAAAATATGTGAATCATTATGTGTAAGTTAGAACATTATATTAGTATAGCATTAAGAAAGATGGTTGAAATTAAGATGACACGAAGACAAAAAGGCTACATGGATTTAAACCAAACTAATGATATCCTGATTTTTACATAGATTATACGAGAGATGAAATCCATTGGTAGGTAAAGAATTGTAATAGGTTACATAGTCATCAATAAAATGGGTTCTTGGTGGATAACCTAATCATCCTGAAGCTCTACTGCTATTGCAATAGACAATTGAAGTCATTTTTCAACACCAGGGGAAATAGAAGATTATAACCTTTAAGTGTAAAAGAGCTTGAAATGTAGACTGATCAGAAAGAAAATTATACAGTCCTAAATAAAAATATTGAGGTTGTTGCAAGATATTATTGAAGTGTTTGTGGACCACTTGAGAACATGAAAACACCATTAAAAAATAACTTATGATAGTTACCTAGGTATTTGATTTCTTTTACATAGAACCATGAAGTTTTGGGGTTGAACTTATGATGTTGTTGGCATAGTTAATATGTATGTATGAGAGTCAAAAACCACAAAATAAATGTCATAGTGGGAGATCGATCAAATAATGTGTAGAATTAATATGAAAAAAATTAGGAGAAAAAAAAGAGATTGAAAGTATATTTCTTATGACAATCATAGAGTTACCAATTACAATCTATCTTTTATTAGGATCTTTGGATATTTCAACCAACTAAAATAACCAAAGCAAAAAAAAAATCATAAACAAAGAATATTAACCCAAGCAAGCACTAGACAACATAACTAATTATAAAATCAAAAGCATTTTAAACCAACTCCTAGATATTATAGAGATCCTAATTATTTTTTTCACACCAACTATAAAGCAAAGTGTTTTTAAGTCATTGTTTTATTAACCCATTTAATCTAAGCTATTGCACAATGATTTGCTAAGTTCTATATTGCATAAAAAGTCAAGTTTACAACTAGAACATCATTGGCTAAGCACAATGGATATAATTAGGGGCGAAGCAATATGATAGCCTAGTTAGACATTATGATAAATGAAATGTAATAATTTGAATTTTGGCTTTACTACTTAACAGTAATAGCAAAAATACTTATTAAGAAATTATTCTTATAATAGAAAAGTAAAAAAACAAAAAGAAACAAAAAATGAGCTACAAGAAGTTTATAACATTCACCATAATTGTTATGGGAGTCGAAATATTAGAACTTGCTCCTTGGAAGCTTAATGGTGCATAGTAAGAGTCAAGGCAACAACATCAACCATATATATATAGCAAAAAGTGGAATCAATCACAAAGAAAATAAAATCTTTAAGAGTTAGAAAACTACATCAACAAACATAAAACTAAATATCTTAAATTTTATTAGAAAAAGACATCAAACATGTAAACCATTCACAAATTTTCCTTAATGTTAAGAAATTTAACAGTTTTTTTCTAGACCCAGAATCTAGTTTTAAAAACACTTAAACTAAAATAATCAATGAAGAAACAAAATAGAAAGCTCAAACAACATAAAAGAAGAAGCACTAAGATAAAATCACGACAGTTGATGAAAATTTTTTTTCAAAATTCACTTGGTGTAGTCCAACTCAATAACCCAACCACATACCAATAAGAAAATCAACAGTTTATCATAATAATAAAAAAATACACAAATTAAAACATAAGGAAAAACTAAAATGTAAGGTTAAAAATACATTAAAATATAAAACCAAGACATGGATTATTTTAAAACTCTAAAAAAAAGATTTTTTCGGGAAACCCTAGAAATTCACCTTAGAGGAACTTAATCCAAATTGGAGACCAGGTTAGTCTAATTTAGGTTGTTTGTTGCTCATCTCTCTTTGTTTCTTACTTTCAATACTGCATAAAAGACTGATTCACAAGGCTCCTCACTTTTTTTCAAAGATATCTTCCCCTCCTTTCCCTTTTTTTTTTCCTTTACTTAATATGTTCCTCGCTCTTATAATTGCGAAAGGGACAAAAATCATTGATCCCCCCCCTCCAATCCCTTTTTATGTTTATAAGGCTTCCTAACTTCTCTCTCTAAACCCTCTCATAATCCTCTCTTTTTTTTATATATGCAAACAAAAACAAAAAAGAAATGTAGTGTCAAAAAAAAAGAGGAGAAAAGTTAGCAAACAAAAAAAACTCAAAAAACACCTCTCAGCACATTTGAGACTTATAACAAATCAAGGATACCCCCTCCCATCCCTTTTGTGTTTACAGGGTTCCTAATTTCTTTCTCTGAGCCTTTTCCTAATCCTCTTTTTTTTTATATATATATAAAAAAAAGTTAAGTAGTTTTTCAAAGAAAGAAGAGAACAAAAGTCAACAAAACAAAAAAACAAAAAAACAAATTTCTCTACATATCCGAGGCTCATAACAAATCAAGGGTAAAATCATAATCACAAGTTAAATCATAATCATATTATTGAAATCCACAATTGAATTAAGTGTATGTTCACAGTAAAACCATAACATGGTATAGTTTTTTTTTTTTTTTTTGAAATCAGAGCATATGTTATTTAATTATTAAAGTATAAAAATAAATTAAAAAATAAATTAAGATTTAGAGATAATACTTTTATCTTGTACCCTATTATTTCTTTTTTATTCTTAGATATAATTGTCAAACCCACCTTGAAAAAGAATCTAGCTTATTGAATTATTGGATAAACTCGGATTAAACTATTTAAAAAAAACTTTATTTTATTATTGTTGATCGGATTAGATTTTAATTAAATTTAATTAGATCAATTTAATCCATAAAAACCTACTCTGATCAACTAGGTTTCATAATATCAATATCTTAACTTTTTCAATTAAAAGCTTATAATGAATCCCAAATTTCTAAAGTCAATCACCCAAACCACACCCACTTCAACAAC
>Ga0325401_1002776_pt1 | contig 15719 bp, 10 predicted proteins | sample PopdelMetagenome_FD_205666 | JGI IMG/M metagenome (GOLD analysis project Ga0325401, IMG submission 205666) | Populus deltoides microbial communities from Bellville, Georgia, United States - Xylem-PdKOR-R2 | ecosystem: Host-associated > Plants > Phyllosphere > Stem > Wood/Secondary xylem | place...
TTTTTTTTGAATGTTTTGTGTCTAATAACTTCAATCATAACTTTAAAAAATTTACATAATTATCTAAAATATTTTATAATTCTTTTTAATTTTTATCATATAATCTGAACGAGTTTAATAAAATGTCTTATCACAAATTTATCGTGATAGATTTTTAATATTCGTTTTGTATTCCTTTTCTGTACGTCACCGACCCCGCAGCAAAGGGTATATAAACTTAAACATAAAAAATATAATTTATCTTTCGTTTCACAGAAGTCATCCATGCCAGTATCTAAACTATAATGCTGGCAAGCAAAGAAGTGGAGAAAGGATAAGAATAGGCAATTGATGGCATGCTAATGCCGCTGCACACTAGAGTTTTAAATCTAACTTTTGTAGGTATCTCTAATGTTATGCGGGGCCCTATGCATGAGCTAAATAGTAAAGACACTCTCCTTGTCTTCAGTGTACAGTTATTGTGAAACTGCACTTGTCCCCACACACTTATGAGTTATGACATTAACAAGCTTGCACATTCATGGCTTCTTCTCTCTTCAGTAGACACCCATTATTACCCTTCTCTGAATTCCAAGTCACATACTTTTTATCACTAACACATGCTTTTCACTTCATTTAGTCTCTTTTGGGCTTCTTGCTGTGCTTTTTTTTTTTATATATATTTTATTTCAGTGGAGGAATGAGTGAAGGGGTGTCTCTCAAGGTGAAGCTGAGTCTGAGTATGGTTTTTGTGGAGGTGTTTCTTTTGATTTTGAGTGAGTATTTTAGCTCTTATTTGCTGTTTTATGGGTTTTGGTTATTTTTGCATGATCCGTGAGTTTTCTCAGTTGGGTTGTTTCAAGCTGATGTTTTTGTGGAGTGAATGTAATTGGGTTTTGGTAATTTTATGGTTTCCTATGAAGGGTTTGTGCAAATGGGGTTTCTGGAATTTGTTAATTTAGTGGGTTTGTAGCCTAAAATTTTAGACTTTGTGTAGGGTTATTGATTTGATGTTAGCTGATATGCAATATTGACTCTTTAACTTATCGCCCTTTGTTGTGTTGCTTTATCTCCTGTTGATAATATTAAAGCTATGATCGTTGTTCGAGCGTAGTGTGTCTTTTGCTTTGTTTTTGGTAATGTATAATGTGATGCGGTTCCAGGTTCGGTGCTCATTTAGGTTTCCTTTAATATGCACATGAAAAATAAAGAAAGAAGATTTTTGTGAGGTTTGGAGTGATTTCAATTAATGTGATTATTTGGCAAAATTTGCTTTAGTAACTTGCTGCTTGTAACATTGGGTGTAATTGTAATGTGTTTCTTTATTCTTGATGTGATCAACTATACCTGCCATTTTGGCGAGGAGTTGGCTTTCAAGTTGTTAACATGAATTAGGTTCTGTTAAAGCATCTTTTGTTGACATGATTCTGAGAAAAGCAATATTTTTGTTACTTATACCCAACTGATTGTGTAGTTTTATATCCTACTTCAGGAGAATCATTCTTTAACAAACATTATGATCAGGGGAGAGGTCAGGTTTTTTTTCATATCTTTGGGTATTTGTACTTAGTATGGTGATTAATGTTAAGAAGATTGGACAGGGATCTATGTGGCTGGTGCATGGGTGATCGGCCATGTAGTGCTTCATTTGTTTATAAGCTATGCTTATCTTGCTGCATCACATTTGCTCTTAGAAATATCCTTTCTAGCCTGTTTTTTCTGTATACAAAACAATCAAGTATTATTCTTATCTTGCTGTATTACATTTGCTTCAAGTATTCGGATTTCTCATTGGTTGTCTGATAGTAAATTAAGATTCAAACGATCCCTTTAAATTGCATTTGATTTTCAAGAGTGGTTGACAATGTAGTGGTGCATGGATGCTTTTATTTTTACATATGCTTCACAATGAGCCCATCCTTCTGCTATAGGTCTGAATGAATGTCACTGCATCCCATTCAATAATCATGGAGGCTCATTGTCAACTGACAGAAGATCGGATGGTTTTCTACCTGAGATCTCTCCAAATTCAGCTCCTCAGCCCCTTCTTCCTCTTCTTGCACCTTCTCCTTTCGCACCTTTCACAAACATTACTATCCCAAAGTTATCAGGTTAGTCTGGTCAATTTTTATTTTTTGTGGCATTTGAGTTCAAAGGCCCAATTTTGTTCTAAATATGGTGATGTCATCTTTTTGCAGGACAATGCACGTTGAATTTCACTGCTGCTCAAAGTTTGATGAGAACGACATCAACTGATTGTTGGTCTATTTTTGCGCCATTGCTGGCTAATGTTATATGCTGTCCCCAGTTAGAAGCCACCCTTGCAATTCTTATGGGCCAATCCAGTAAAGATACCAGAACTCTTGCTTTAAATGAGACTGTTTCGAAGCATTGCCTTTCAGATATCGAGCAAATTTTGGCTGGTCAGGGTGCAGAAAGTAATGTGAATAAGATATGCTCAATTCATCTATCAAATCTCACTGGAGGGTCTTGCCCTGTTAAGGATGTCAATGAATTTGAGGGCACTGTGGATTCTTCTAAGCTTCTTGCTGCCTGCAAGAATATTGATCCCATTAAAGAATGTTGTGATCAAGTTTGTCAAAATTCCATATTAGAAACTGCTACAAAACTTGCACTAAAAGCTTCTGAAGTATTGATCATAGCTGGGTCCCATGGTTTAACTGAGCACTCAACAAAGGTTGATGATTGTAAACATATTGTACTTCGATGGCTGGCTGGTAAACTTGAGCCTTCCCGTGCAAAGGAGGTTCTCAGAGGACTATCTAATTGCAAAGTTAATAAAGGTGAGTTTTAAAATGTGGATGTCACAAACTTGCTTTTCTCTTATGGCTAGAAAGGGCATTTGTTCAGTTGCGGAGAATCTTGTGATGATTGCATGTGGCACATATGTGGATTTTCAAATAATTAGTCAGGTATTCTTCTAATAGGTATCTTTTGACGCCAAAAGTGATTATGTATCTATTAGTGTGCATGCAAGCATGTAATATGCTTCAGCAATCTGCATCTTAAATGTCTTTTGATGTCTCTTTGGTTCTGTGCATTGGCAGTCTTGCCACCACTACGCACATGAAGCAGATTTTCATTGAAGGTGCTAGTAGATCCTACTTGTCCTTTTGTTGAAAGTAATAATGACATCTTTGATTCTTTACAAAAAAATGCTAACTTTCCATATGAGATGTGCCGCTTTATGTTTGCTCATTGTTAGTACTTTTATGGGGGTTGGCACATTGTTCTTGATTCTTGACTTTACCTAGACCACAATCCCTTCAGCGGGCCTCACCAGTAACTGTTCTTTTCTCATTTTTTTGTGCTTTCTGCTTCAGTTTGCCCTCTGGTTTTCCCTGACATGAGACATGTTGCAAAGGGCTGTGGGAATGAGATTAGTAACGAGACAGAATGCTGTAGTGCCATGGAGAGCTATGTGTCTCACTTGCAGAAGCAGAGTCTTATAACTAACTTGCAAGCTCTGGATTGTGCTACAACTCTAGGAATGAAGTTACAGAGGTCGAATATTACAAAAGATGTTTATAGCCTTTGTCACATAACCCTTAAGGATTTCTCCCTTCAAGGTTGATATTTTCACTCTTTTTAATAATTCATTTTTTCTTTAGTGCCCTCTCTCAAATCTCAATTTCCCTCTCTCGATACACTGTTGAGTGTTTTCTGTCAGAGAAATTTAAATCAGATACTAATGCAGGATTCTTTTCTTATTTTGCTATTTTGATACGATTCTGGTGATTTACAATGGCACACCTCAGTTGCAAAACAAGGTAATATATGTACTTTATGGAGCAATTCTATGAAATTTTCTTTATGTTTGCAAACTTAGAACCCACATAACCATGCCCAAATTATCAGTGCCCATTGAGCACCTGACAGAAAATCTGATTTCAGCCTTGGGTATTGGACAGTTGATTCTAACCAATTCTCTTGTGTTTGTTACCATGATTAGCGTTATTTGCACAGAGTATCTGTAGCTTGCGTTATTTGCATAGAATTGAATTTAATTTCTTTGCTTCATCCACTTCTTTTCCCTTTAGAGTCTGGATGCCTTCTACCAAGCTTGCCGTCAGATGCAACTTTTGACCGTTCCTCAGGGATCAGCTTTATCTGTGATTTGAATGACAATATTCCTGCTCCATGGCCGTCAAAGTCTCAGTTATCAGCACCATGCAATAAAAGTATGTCCCAGTCATGACTGTTAGTTCGTTGGATGGTTCTTCATTTTATAGTTGAAGTTATTTTGGCTATTTAAGTTCTTATTTCATCTCTTCCATATTCTATGATGTTTACCTGAACTTATTTGATTTGCAGCCATCAAAATCCCAGCACTTCCTGCTGCTGCAAATGCTCAAAGTGGTAAGAATATACTTATGCTCATGCTTTCACTAGAATACCACTATCCAGAAAACGAAACTAATGTGTTTAACCATCAGAATTCATAAAACTGGCTTTGGGATGTTAAAAAAACCATCCTATTGTAATATTTGCATTATCTGACTTGACTCAATCTGTTAAAATCAGATAATATCAATATTACAGATGATAGTGGGTAAAAAAATCTAAGAAATGAATATCACGGGTTAGGTGGCGGGTTGGGATTTTTGAAGCCCGGTCAACCCAACCAGTATACCCTATACTTCTTTTGTCTTTATATTTGATAGTTGTAGATTGAGTATTTATTTTTATTTTATTTAGAAATGTTTCAACTTCAAAGTTCTTTGTAGTGGACTTTCTATTATATTTCTTTAATGTAACAAAAAAAGTTTGTCTCTTTATTATAGAGGAGAAGTGAGGTAACTAGAATTTAATGGTAGCGCAAAATATAAAAATTAGACCTAACATTGTGGGTGCAATGGCACCTACAATTCATATTGTAGGTTTGTCTTTAAATGTGGACCTATAAAAATCTAGCCCATCCCAATATATTCAACCCGCTCGGGTCCAAAAAAAATTGAATGGGCCGGGTTTACAATTTATAAAATATTAGAAGTTGGGCTGGATACAACTACGAGTCCAAACCTGACCCAACTATATCTAAGAACACTTAGTATGTATGATCTTGAGTCCCGCAACTCTTTCCTTAAGCAGTCATGTGATTGAAAAGTAGGAAGGCTGTAGTTATAAAATAAACTGATTAGAGTTACGGGTGCATAAACCTCATTGATTGTTTCATATTATTTACAAGTATCTTTGATCTTCTACTTCTAGCTTAGCATGTGAATTGGATGGCACATGTATTTTTGTAATTTCTTAGAAGAGTTGGAAGCTTTACCAGCTTTCATTGATATGGAAAGAGCAACCCCATCTACGTGTGTTCTATCCCTCAAATGTATATTTATTTATTTTACAAGTGTTCCTCAATTGTTGAAGTTGATTTTGCAACCTAGATACTGGATTGGAAGGAAGGCCTTTCATTTTCCTCACCAAAAACGATTTTAACTTCACAATGGCCTCTACCTGACTAAACATCTGTTGCTTCACAGGTCTTTACAATGAAGATGTGATATTTTATGTGCTGTTTGCTGCCTCAGCTGTTACCATGATGCTCTTGTAGTCTTTTGTTTGAGCCATTCCTGCTTCCTCTTGGCATCAAGAATGCTAGCTTGCATGATACAATTTTTTTATTTGTTACTTGTGAAATGAGGGTAATCATATAGAAGTTAGATAGAAAGAGGTCTCGCATGCCCGACTCTCGTCCAAACCAAGTGTACCTGGGAGAGTCTCAATCTGGTATGAATCAATCAAGCTTGCTTTTCTGATTGTACTAATTCGTGATTCTTGCACGCTTCTTGTAATAATATTTTTTTGTAAAGAAATGCTAGGAAAAAAAGAGAGATAATATTGTATGTAGCAAAATCAATATAAGATGTTGTATGTACTCCTATTTGATTGTACTTTACCATTTAATAGAATTGGATTGCTGATCAGCTTGAGCTTACCTTGAACGTTTATCACATTCTTAAATAGCAGAACCATATGTAGATGCTAAATTATCTCTGCACTGACAGCATTGCTTACAATATAAATCTCATGTCAGCAAAAAACGAAGTTGTATTCTGATTGGGTTACATCTTGTAACGCTACATATAGAGATATATTGACAGCATTGGAAACAAGCTTTGATTCCTTATGGTTTACTATCGAGTTATGGGCCTTTGAATTTGCCTTTTGAACTGGTAAGATCGTCTTCCTCTTTCAAGATGATTTCTTAAATTTTCTGCATCTCAATTTGGTCTTTGTACTCGTTCACTAGAGGTACCATGTCACAATGTTTACGCTCATGGAAACAGGCAAGGTGAGGATGCATTTTGGTTAGCAAAAGGGACTATATGCGACGATACTTCTTGGGAATGCGGTGTAAATTTAATGAAAATTTAAAAAAATTTGGTTTAAATTTAATTTAATTTTTATAATTTTATATCTAAAAAAATATTATTATAATATATATTTTTTAAAAAAATACTTCCCGGCACACTTTTTAATATAGCAAAACAAGTCAAATGTACCTAGTATGTGTGTTACCCCTAAGCCTCGTCCATGAAAAAAAGATGCGACGTGAGGTGAGGGGATGGTAGGTCATTCCTTACCTCCTTCGATGCCCTGGAAAAACCTGGGTGAATAAAGATCCAGTGTTTTTTAACTTTGCATGTTGCAGTTGAACTGATTAAGTTTAACTTAATTTTTAAATTTATTTTTTAAAAATCACTAGTTTGAATTTTATAAACTTTAAAATTAATGAAGACTTACATTATTGTTAATTTCAAGACAATAATTTTAAGATTCGTAGAATTAGTCAAGATGTGAACAAACTATCTCGAATATCTATATTAATAAAATAAAAAAATCCATGTCTTTGTTTTTGAAATGCATTTCCCTCACAAGGAAATGTATGAAGGATGTGCGACATGCACATGGCAGTAAAGGCCCTAGTCCCCTGGACCATTCGGAAATGTTTAATTCTCCAAGGTGATGAAGAGCTGGTGAAAAAAGACGATAAATGCGAAAGATTACCATCAATAAAGATGATAGATGTCGGGTCCCTTCTCCTAGTGAGGGATGGCCATATTCGGCCCCTTTCTCAAGGCCTCTAGAAAGAAACAATTTGTCAGTAGTTGTTGAATATTTCTTCATGTAGATGGAAGCATAGATTCTAGCACATATCACATCTAGCAAGGTGATGTTTCGGCCTCCCAAAAGTATTGATCACTAACAATGGTCCGTAGTGTCGAAGGCTTTACATTGGCCGTTGGTTCTCCTCGCCTCGCACTTCTTTGAGGATATAATAAAAATAAATGGGAGAAACAGACAGGTAAAAAATGAGAATCAACTTGGACAAAAACCTGTTCGGCTGCGGCTGCTACAAACAAAAACTTGACACTACGAATATCTCAAAAAATATTATCATTGAACCTAACATGGCTATTTTAAATGAAAGGTGTGTTAATGCAAATTCTTCTCTTAACTCCAAAATACCATTTAAACTTCTAAATAGATCATTCCCGGTATATGAGAAATTTGCATCCGCAACCTTCAACCAGAGAGACAAACGATGAAGAATAAGCTCAAACATCGTATTCCAAATCGACATAATATCCTCAAAAACAAGTTTGTTCCTTCCATTCCAAATGTTCTACAAAATCCCATAAGACTATATAGTAAGTGTTCGTCGCTAGAATCTACCTTTTACTAGATCGCTCCATTGCAAAATAACATGATCGATCAATAGACTCTGGCATGCACCAACTAATGCCAAACCAATTCATGAAACGCCGCCAAAGACGCCAAGATGCATGACAATGAAGAAAAAGGTGAGTCACAATCTTTATGTTAGTATTGCAGATAGGGCAAGTTGCTTGACTTAGATTAAACAGTCGCCTACGTACAAGAAAAGCCCTTGTACTAATCCGATGTTGGAGTAAAAGCCATAAGAACATTTTAATCTTTGAAGGAGCAAATCCTTTCCATAATAGTTTAGTGAATGTGAATGTACTTGGATACTCTACTTTATCAAGTAGTTTACTGTAAGAGTTGACAGTATGTTGTACAGTGCTTTCAGCTGCCCATTGCCTCAAATCCTCTTTATATGTTCTCAAGCTGACCCCATTTAATAAGACAATAAGCTGCTGAAGTTGTGATGTATCTGAAGATCTAATTAATCGCCGATTCCATCTAAAGTTCCAGTTCCAAGAATCTGCCTAATATCCCCTATTTCCACCAGTGTCTCTATTTTTGTGGTTGATATTTCATAAAGTCATGGGAAACAAGATTGTAAAGTCCCTGCTTCTAGCCATTTATCTATCCAGAAACCTTGAAATAACACTTATTCTTTTAAGATATTTGAAGCTGCCGAATCAGAGTTAATAACGGAATATATTCCTTTCCAAGCATGAGATAATGCAACACTGAAAACTGGAAGGCCACCTTCCATTGGCAAAAGAAGGCTTATACATACTCCTTTTTATTTGACATGGAATTTAATCAACTCTTTAAGAAAATGCAAAAAAACCTAATATATATATCCTACACATAAAGGAACAAAATCATGTGCTAAAAACTTGGAATAATTCTTTTTGTGGTGCTTTCCATGCATAAAAGAAAACATAAGTGGCCACCTTTTTTATTTTTGGTAAGCAAAGTTGTCAATGAAATCCTCTATTTGTTAGAACTCTTACTTCATCAATATGGGTTAAGCTTACCTAGCTCAAATTCAATGGCCCTTTTTATCTTCTACTATTAATGTTGTTTTGGTTCTATCCTTCTACAACACAATCACTTCCACAAATTACAAATAGCGTGTTAGGCACGATCATTTTCTTGTTCCAAACAAGACTAGCTAGCTGGGTGTCATAGAGGAACCATTCCATGATCAAGAAATTGGGAAAGATTGCAAATTAAGCAATCCCTGGCTATTCATCATCGTCCATTTTCAGATCTATATATATCCAGATATGGCAAGACATATCATGCATGGTTTTCCACACACGTCCTAGAATCGAACCTTATATATGCAAAAGTGTCAATGGCCCTTCAATATGGAATTTCGAAGTGATCCCTTTCTCACTAGTTGCAAGCTTTTTTTTATGTCACATTCATGGATTTCTTGCAACAGCTGAGAATATTGTGGCTTTGGAATTCTACGTCATATCAAGAACGAAGAAGAAACCCATATCGATAGTGGGGGATAATCTATAACAAGAATAATGGAATGGCTAGAGGAGTAAGTGCTTTCTCTTTTCACTAAAAGAAGTTTTTATCTGCACACTTTTTCTTTCATGACAGCAATTAGAAGCACGGGAACCCTCCATTTTCATCGCAAGGCATTTAATTTTATTCATTTTTATTCTTTAATATATTAGACTTTAATCAATATGATTTAGAAACAAAGTGTAAAATTTTCCTCTGAATGTTATAATTCTCTTACTAAACCGAACAAAACAATGGAAAATATTTAAGGATATGATGGAAGGACTCGCTTGAAAATATTTGATACTTTATAGATCTATTGGAGATGTTCTTAAGTTTATGGATCCAATAATTCAAAATTAGTGAATATATAAATTGGGGACTAATCTGAGGGTTTCCAATGATGTTCCCAACAAATCGTAACTTGAATCTTACATGTTCATTTCTAATGAGATAAGCACTTAATGCATGGATGGAGAGATTCCTTTCATTGATGATAGGATATAAAAGTATATCTTTTTTTATTTTTTTTCTTTTTATGGCAAGGCTAAGTTTTGTTTCCCCAAAGCATTTTTTTGAAAATTTTTTTATTAAATATAATTATTTTTCAGTTTCGTTGTATAATGAAAAATGAGTTAAAAAATATCTTTTTTAATATCTGATCATTTTGTAAAAAAATAATCTAAGAAATAATACATTTTAAATTGTTAATTTTTTTTAAATAATAGAATTTTTATTACTATCATATCTAAATTATTTTATTAATATATTAATATTTATATATAAGAATAATGAGTGTCATACAATTTTAAAATTTTAAATCTTCAATGAATTTTTTTTCCACTCAATCAGAAAAAAATTTACTTTATTTAATTTTAATTTTTCTGTTAACGATAAATTAAATTCCATTGACCAGTTTTTCAAAATTCAATTAAATATAAAAAAGTAAAAAAAAAAAAACTTTCAAGAAAAATCCTTTCTGGCAAACAATGGAAGACATAAGTTTATTAATTTTTACATTACATTAACAACTTGAGTATTTGATTTAATTGGTAATTGAAAATATAATATCTTAATCATGTAATCCTCAAAAATTTATAAATTAATTTCAGTATAAAGTAATAGAGGGCTAGCTAGTACCTAAGCCTTCAATCACCATACTGTTCAGAGCATCTCATTGCCAGTTTTGACACCAAATCACATCAACTAACACCATCAAAAGAATTCATTTCACACTCCCAGATAATATCACAATTTTAAAAATTATTCAAACTCAAATCAAATAATTTTTTGTTCTGTTTTTAGATATGAAATCTAAAACGCTTTAAACACATAATTTATGATAATGGTTGGACACAACTATGGAATCAATGAACTTCTAGCGAAGATACCTTTTATTCCATTACTTAAAAATTAATAAATAACAACATAAACATTGTTAAAAAATATTTTATTGGTAATTTCTGACATAAATAAAGATGGAAAACTTCCATCGATAATTGTCAATGTAAATAGAAACGGAATATGTTACATTAGTAATTACCAATGAAATTTTGAATTGATTAGAGAAAATAAAAAATAAAAAAATATTCCATTTATGATTCCGTTGAACATTTGACCCATCAGAGTTTTTCAATAGAATTGCCAATGGATATTTGTTAGAAAAATTAAACAAATTCATACATGACAGTTCTCTCTTCCCTCCATTTACTTCTTCTTCTTTCTGCCAAAAGAATCAGCATCCCCTCCTTCTATTTTCTCACAAAACCAACCACCATCCTCACAAATCTAGCCACCCCAAACCGTCATCGTCGACCTACATCTATCAATAGTGTCAGCATCCCTCTGTTGGTTCAATTTATTGTGAAGTTTCGCTACATCGAGTGAGCAGACCCATCCATTTTTTTGTAACCCATTAAATTATGTTCCAGGTTAATTTATTAAAATTTCTTTATAGTATTTGTAGCTTGCTTGTATATTTAAGTGTTTTACAGGTTTTTCCTAGAGAATTTTATTATATTAAAGTATGATTTGTATATTAGAGTTTGTTTGAGATTTGACAAAAAAAATGATTTTATTTTTCATTTGATAAAATTGAGTTTGATTTTGTAACTTAAGTGTGTTATAACTAAAAAAATGATGAGTTGTTTAATAGGTACCAATTAGATTTTGTCAATTTTATTCTCAAGTTGGAAATCTAGGGAATTTTTTGTGGAATTGATAATAATTAAGATATATTAATTTAGTTTGAATAAGTTTAAATTGAAAACATAATGGGTAATTAGTTGGGTACCAAATATTTGCTGTTAATTTTATTTTTTAGTTCACATTTTTATGCAAAATTGAATTTGTGTAAAAATAATAATTAGTTATTGGATTATGAATTTATTTTTAATAAAAAGTTGATTTTTGAATTAATAGTTACATTAATAATAAATGTTATCATCAATATTTTGCATAGGTTTCATAACTAATACATGATCGTTCTTGGATATATCAAAATTCTTGTAAAAGGTTGTATAGACAAGATCATCTTAATAAAAAGGTTGAGGGTTTTATTAATTTCATACTAAGTTTCACCATAAAGATGTTGTGATGAAGCATCTACTTAAAAAAAATTTGTTGGCGCTCTAAGACTTATCCCTTTAGAACAAGCCTTATTAGATACAAGCAACACTTTTGCCTCACTATTCACATTGTTAAAATACTTAATCATTGTTTGACATCATCTACTTTAAGTTTTCCATGCATATATAATACATCTTTTCCTTAGATCCAACTAAACTTTGACTCAAGTTGCTTGATTACCATGAAAAAAAGGATTATGATTAATAGATATATATTAAATTGATTTAGATGTGATACTTCATTGTGTAATAAAATTTAATTTGGTTTGGACAATTATTGTGCTTTATATTTACTTTTGTTGTATAATTTTGGATATATGTACATTGTTTCAATAATTGCATAAGTATTTTCCTTTTGTTGTGGTTGTGGATTTAATGTGAGAAATTGTTGGATTGAATATGCTTGGTGATGTTATTGTTGCATGTTTAGGTTGGAAATAGGATTATGAAAACTGACAACAAAATTCCTTAATTGCTGACAAATTCAATGATAAAAATTAAGGTTATTTTTTTTTTATTTTTTTCTCACTATTAAAGTTATTTTTTTGAATTATGTTATTTTAAGTTTTATATTAAATAAAAATGACTTTGATGAATTAATTTTCAAGTTTACCAATATTGAAATAGTTTGTTTGATCACAACGCAATTTAGTAAGTATCAAGCATTATGATGGAATAGGCAATGAAATATTTCTAATGGAATCAGTGATTAAAAATTCCATCGACAATTAAGGTGGATTTTCAACAGAATATGAATTGGAATATTTCACTTGTAAATAAGGTTGTCAATAGAGTTACCGATGGAAAATGAGCAAATAAATCTAATTTTTAGAGTGAGTTTTTCATCGGCAATACTATTAGAAAAAGAAGTTGCTTACAGAATTTATGACGAAACACAAATTCCCGACAAGTATATTGCCGATGACATGTTTTCATTGAAAATTTTATCAAAATAGTACTTGTCGATTGAAGTTTTTCCTTAATATCAACATAATATTACATTGACCTTTTTCAATTTTCTAGTTTGATTGTTCCCTTGATTAGATCATGTTTTACAACATTAGGTTCAAATTTTATGGTGGGACTAGATGGTATTCAGGTCGAAGTTAGACTAGATGTGTATCATTTATCATGTTTATTGAATATGGTCTAAGAGATAAACACAAAGTCTGTGTTGCAAGATAAAATCTAAAGAGATTAAAGGGCATAACATTTAAAGTTCTTTATTTATTTTTCTTGATAAATGATTAGAGTTCTTTATATTTACATTAAATTAAAATGACTTTCAATGAATTGATTTTCAGGTTTATTGATAATGAAGTGGTTTGTTTGATCACTTCTACGACGAAACCATATTTCAAAAAACCATTGTTTCAATGGAATCAGCTTCAAGATCTTTCTAAATTGATGAATACGGTATATGCGGTATATGCTTAGGGGGAGAAATTTAAAGTTAGATAAATAATATATAGTTTTTAAAAATTTTAAAAACTAACTCATATATGAATTGACTTTTAAGGGAGTTTTTTACTAGGAAGCGGAAAACAAGAGGGTGATTAGGAAAGTGTGGGAAAATCATAATGCAATTTGGTAAATATCAAGCAACATTTTAATGAAATAGGCGATGAAAAATTTATGATGGAATCGGTGATGGAGAATTCCATCGGTAATTAAAGTGCATTCTCGATGAAACATGAGATGAAATATTTATTTTGCAAATAAGGTTGCCAACGAAGTTACCGATAGAAAATGAGCGAAAAAATCTATTTTTTTGCATGAATATTTTGTCCGCAATATAGTTAGAAAAAGAAGTTGTTGATGGAATCAATGACGGAACACCAATTCCTGATAAGTTTATTGTCGGCAACATGTTTTTGTCAAAAATTTTGTTGGTATAGTAATTGCCGATAAAAGTTTCTCCTTAATGTTAACATAATATTCCATCGATTGTTTCTGATTTTTTTTGTGGTGTTCAATCATTGCCTTGGTTAGATCGCATTTTACAACATGAGGTTCAAATTTTATGGTGGGACTAGATGGTATGCAACATCATGTCCAAGTCGGCATAGATGTGTATCATATATCATGGCTATTGAATATGGTCTAGCATAATAACATAAAGACAGTGTCATAGGATAAAATTTAAAGAGAGTGAAGGACATACCATTTAAAGTTTTTATTTTATTTTATAAATGTTTGATTATTCCCTTGGTTAGATCATATTTTACAGCATTATGTTCAAATAGATCATATTTTACAACATTAGATTCAAATTTTATAGTGGGACTAGATGGTATTTAGGTCGAAGTTGGACTAGATGTATATCATATATCATGTTTATTGAATATGGTCTAAGAGATAAACACAAAGTCTGTGTTGCAAGATAAAATCTAAAGAGATTAAAGGCCATAACATTTAAAGTTCTTTATTTTTTTTCTTGATAAATGTTTAAATTTCTTTATGTTTACACAAAATGAAAATGACTTTGATAAATTGATTTTCAGGTTTACCAATATTAAAGTGGTCAGTTTGATAACATCTACGACAAAACCATCGTTAAAAGAACAATTGTTTCAATGGAGTTAGCTTCAAGATCATCCTAAACTGATGAATATGATAAATGCTTGGTGGAGAAATCTTTAGGTTAGATAAATAATATATAGTTTTTTAAAAATTTTAAAACTAATTCAAGCATATTGCTGGTGAAATGTTTTCATTGGCACTTTTGTTAGTATAGTAATTGCTAGCAGAAGTTTTTCCTTAACATCGACAGGATATTCCATTGACTTTTTTCAATTTTCTGATGGTGTTCGATCATTGCTTTGGTTAGATTGTATTTTACAACATTAAGTTCAAATTTTATGGTGGGACTAGATAACATGTAACATCATGTCCAAGTTGGGCTAGATGTTTATTATATATATATCATGGTTATTGAATATGGTTTAAAAGACTAACACAAAGACATGGTCACAAGATAAAATCTGATAAAATCTAAAAAGAGTGAAGACCATAATGTTTAGAGTTCTTTCTTTCTTTTATTTTATTTAATAAATGTTTAGAGTTCTTTATGTTTAAAAAATCTATAACATAGTAATTTAACTTGTATTAACTTATGACCTTAAAGAGAATGAAGTTACGAAAGATTTGATGATACATATATGCTATAACTGAACTATATAGAATGCCTATTAGACTTGTTTATAAATTAGTAGGACATAAATTAGTTCAAGGAGAAGCTTGATCATACCAAAAAAACCATTTAGATAGAAAAACTCATAAATTTTTGGATCGTTTTCAAATTTGGTTTTGTATGTCTATTTCTATAAAGAAATCAACTTATATAATATAATCAACTGAGTTTAAAAGGATCTTCAAATTAAGTTAAAAAAATGCTCTTTCATTCAATTTTGTTATTTTCCTTTTATTTTTTAGATTTCTAGTTTAATTTTGGATTTTATATTATTTTTTATTTGATTTAGAATTATAATTTTCCAATTATATAAAGGTAAGTTACTTTTCTATTTAAAAAGTTGTAAATCTTTTGAAGATTCAAACTATATAAGAGAGAAATATTCATTAATAAAAGTTATAGAAACCCTTTTCAGCAAAATTCTATCTTGTTCTTGATTTCTTTTTATTAAGTTCAGCTATGTTATTTTCTGTAAACACGCTGTATTGGTTTTCTCATTTAAATTAATCCTTCAAACTACACATTTGGGATTAAGAAAACATCAACAAATGTTTTCTTACCACAACAATCAACAAAAATCAAGGAACTCAACTAATGGTTTTCAAATATGAGGGACTAAGATATAACAAAGTTCAAATCCAAGGACTATAGAACAATTTATCAAATATGAGGGACTAAGATATAACAAAGTTCAAATCCAAGGACTATAGAAC
>Ga0325401_1002777_pt1 | contig 15717 bp, 8 predicted proteins | sample PopdelMetagenome_FD_205666 | JGI IMG/M metagenome (GOLD analysis project Ga0325401, IMG submission 205666) | Populus deltoides microbial communities from Bellville, Georgia, United States - Xylem-PdKOR-R2 | ecosystem: Host-associated > Plants > Phyllosphere > Stem > Wood/Secondary xylem | place...
TATATGCCTGGATATTTGTTTTCCCAAATATCCATTTTCTTTAAACAAAAGAGTTTTGACTTGAGATGACATACTTATAACCTTCTTCTTATTCAGTATTTTGAAAGTACTTCTTTAAGAATTTCACTACTTTCTAGCTATGACATAGCTAGAAATAAAATGAAATGGCTCTTTCTGATAGTAACTTTTCGATTGCTGTGTACAGTTTGGAAACTGGAGGTGGAGGATACCTAGTTCCATGAGCTTTGATCACTTGGAGGATGAAGCAACACGACTCAAGGATATACTCTCAACATATGGGCGGTTGTAGATGAAGAAAGCTAAGATCTCTCTTAGAGGCTACTCATAAGCCGTAGACGAGAGATTCAGTTAGCTGTACGAGTTATTCTAATCCGGAATGACATAGAAGCTACACTTGGATCATAGATCAGCAGTCCATGTTAAAGGTGTGTGTTTTTGCCTTCTTAGACATTGCTGGCATTGGTGTGTGTTTTTGCATTAGCTTGCTTAATATGTTTTTGGATGGTTTTAATATGTTGATATAAAAAATAAAATAAAATATTATTTTAATTTATTTTTAATTGAAAAGTATTTTAAAAAAGTATCCTGCATCACAGAACCAGCGCTTCATTCATTTATTTTTAATGAGAGATCCGGCAAATAAAACCTGCATTACTCTCTCCCAGCATCAGTATATACCAAATGTGTATATGCATAGATGTATTCATAGTAGTTACTTACAGTCCATCTAGTAAGATTCTGCTGCTGGTCTTTGCTGCTAAGCTGCGGTTTGCTTCTATTTGGATCCCAGTCTGCATAAAATCCATCTCTACAAAACATTCACTTCTGGTTCGGTGGTTGCAAATCTGAAAAGTGAAAAGGCCAGCAGATTGGCCAACCACTTCGTCATGTTGCAGACCTCTGGCAGCAAGTCCAGCCATGGCTACAACCGCCAAACTCAGATGACATGTTTCAGCTTTATCAATGCATAGTGAAATTAATTATAACATATGCATCAATGAGGTCTCTGTTGAATCTGTATGTCTAGCAAGATCTTACCTCGAAGAAATACTCCCCACAGCCAGGGCCATTAGAGAAAAGCTCCCAGCCAACTACGGCACCAAGAAGCCACAATCCTATAGAAAATACTGAGCTATAGATATCATCAGAAGCCAGAATTACTCAAAATCTTCTTGTATATGTTGCACGCCCAGAAGATCGTTCATAAGCCTACAGACACAAAATGACACGAGGAAATGCTTAGAATTTACCCCATCAAGCTGGCCAGCAAGGACTGCCAAAAACCCTGTTGTTCCCACCACCGTGAAAAGAGAACCTGCTTCTATTGCTGAAAGGTATTTTACTATATGAGTGGTGTTCTAAACCTCTATTTTACGTGGGGAAAAGGTTGAGACTTGCAACAAAACTAAAATAAAATAAAAGTGATCAAATTCCAGTCAATATATAAAACTAGCCGAGGAAAGATCGGCTGCCTAAGTTGAAGGCAAGGATGTTCAAAGGCACAAGCTGTTTAAAGGAAGTCACGCTATATATGAAGTTTCTCAACCAGTTTTCATTCTTAATTTGCATATACCAATGATCGGACATAATCTAGCTGTAAAACGTATACTTCAATACAGTCCATTGTTGAATATTTCTCAAGAAAAAAAATAGAAAATCTATATACGAGGACCTTAACAAGTGCAGATTCAAGGGACTTGAGGCCAACGCCAGGTGCGGCAGAAGATCTTATTTGCAGCAGCTTGTGGCGATGGTGAGATTAATGAAAGGCAGTGTATGTTGATGCGGTAGTATTTGATGACAGAGAAGCAATTACAATGACCATTTTATTATATTATTAAAGTTTCAGAAATTTAAAAAAGAAAAAAGAAAAAGCCGTTGTTAGGTTTTGGTTAGCATAAACTAGGAAACTGAACATAAGGGCTAAGCCTTACAAGTATTATATTAAAAACATAGAATTTGTTGAGAGTGGGATTTGAACCCACGCCCTTTCGGACCAGAACCTTAATCTGGCGCCTTAGACCAACTCGGCCATCTCAACTCGTTCGTCTTTTTTAGAAATGGGTTATTACAATAATTATATACAACTCCTTTCACCACTTCTTCTTCTTCTTTTTTTTTTAATTACAAAAAAATAAGAAGAAGAGAGCGGCGGGAAAAAAACTGTTCCGTACACATTGCACGGTGGGTGGAAATAGTGTTTTTACTATATTGGCCTTCAAAAAAACTAATACGTTAATGATTAATCATGAAATTGTCCTTGTAATGTGACCATTTAGGCATTTTAAAATTGAACGACAAGATAAACATTTTGCTATTTTTTCTTGCACCCTAAAATAACCTTAATGCCTTTATAAATAATAAATTATAAGGTTGCTATAGAAGGTTTTTTGTATTTTTGTATAAAATTACACAGTAAAATAACTTATATATTCTTATAATAATAATAATAATAATAATTTTGGAAGTGTCACGCTTATGTTTTTCCAGGTGGTGGGGTGAGTGTAGATTGTGGCATGATGTTAGGCTCCAATAGGTTTTTTTCTTCTCGCTTTTTTTCTCTAATGCCTGCAGGAAGTGTTACATTTTTTTTCTCTAATATCCTTTTTTATTTTTTCAAATATAGTCTTTATTTTTTCATCAGTATTTATTTTTTTAATCCTTTCTTTGAGTTTTTTTGTTCCTTAAAAATTAATTATTTTTAATTTTTATATCAAATTTGATCATCATTCTTTTAATTACTATTTTTTTATCATTTTTTTAGTTGAATTGTTTTTCAATTTTATCCCTTAATATTTGTTTCTTTTATTTTTATATTAATTTTTCGTCCTTATTCTTTTGATTACTATTTATTTTATTTTTAATCTTTTCTTTGAGTATTTTTTTTATTATATCCTTCAGCATTTGATTTTTTTAAAATTTTTATTTTAAACACAAAAATAAAATATTTCAAGAACAAACTTAATATAACATTCTAAACAAGTAACTTAAACATTAGCAATTAATAACTTTATTCTAAGCTCTTAAGCCAAGACCTAATAAACGACATTTTCATAAACATTCTTCTCTGATCAGCATCTTTAAAGTTATTAAGAGCTTTGATGTAAGAAGCATTTGACAGATTATCAAGTTTCTCCTACACATTCGTACACTCATATATAATTATTAAATCTGGTTCAGGAGTTGACCCGGTCAAGAGACCAGGTCCTTAATTTTATGGGTCAACTCGGAAAAACTAAAAAAATATTTAAAGTTTTAATATCTCATATGAAAAAATTAAAAAAATCATATAAATATAAGCTATACATATTATAAATAATGAAGTTAAAAGAATATTTTAAAAAAACTTTTATCCCACATTAAAAAAAAATATTATGTTAAGCTTCTAAGTTAAAGTATTTAAATAAATAAAAATTTATCCCACATTGAAGAAATAATTTTTTTCTTAAAAACATAGAATATATATATTAATAATTTCAAATTTCATATTAAAAAAATATAACTTTTTAGATACAACAAATCTATTTAATTCAAAGAGAGATATGTAAAATAACTACAAAATAATAAAAAGGAAAATCTAACTACCACCATGGCTCCTAGAAATAAAACTATAAAGTGACCAATAAACTATATTAACTTTATAGAAAAATAGATATTTCACCTAGCACAAAAGTATGCCAAAAAGTGAAATAATTGACCATTTATTCGTATTTTTCTCTTTTCCTATAATACCCAACTAAATAGGCATTTGAAAATAATAAATTGTTCTATATATGTATTTATTATAGACGCTTGAAGTAGTGATTTCAAATTATTTTTTTAAAAAATAGTATTTAAAAACTACAGTAAGAATTTGAATTTAATTCAATAGTTAAATTAAAAATTATGAATCCTTTTAATTATTATTCTGGTATAATATGATCAAATTTCCTTCTAAACATATATTCGTCTCTACAAATATATTTGTTAGGGTATTCATGTCATTTGTTTAGAGAGATTTTCATGTAGTTATGATAGAGTTACAACTAATTATTTATAAATTTAAAAAATATATATTTTTATTCATAAAACATATCATAAAAACAATAAAATTATAGTTTTATATAGAATAATTGAACAATTATATAACTGTATCTAACTAACTGTCTAGCTGGTTTACAATTATCAGGATTCGAAATCACAACGTGTGTCAACGGCGCTATTACTACAAAGGGCGACAATTACTCCTTCTCTCAAGCTGAACCTGTGCAAAATCCGACAGATATTGCATGCAAATTTTTTGTTTGATTTCAACACGAAAGCATGCATGAGAGAGAGATATATCATTCATGACCAGACAGCAAATAATTGCTATTTTCATGTGGTTTTGTTCCTTCTCGGTCCCTGAGCTCAGCTGGTCTTCTGTCACCCTCTTAACCCTGACGTAAACCGACGTCGTATACTAGCAGCTACCGTGCATTTGCATGCTTTCTAGGCCTTAAACCTAGGTTTGTTTGCAGCACAGATAACGGCAGCGGCGCCAGTGATAATTTCATGTGGAGTGTACTGATGAGATCGTACGGCCATTGTTGACGAATCTTTGGTTCTTCTACGCTCTGACAAACATGTGTACAGTGTACGTCCAGCGAAAGATCTTTTTGACTCGGAGAGCGAGCCAGCCAACAAACTGGTTCGATTTCTACGAGCTGCTCATCAATATTGTGCTCATCTCCATTAACTAGCTGGATCGTATGTGGTTTGACCTGGTTCGTATTCAACAGCTATCCCAGCTGCGTCTTAAACGCGTTGTCTTATATCCATTACAGAAAACCACAAGAGTGTTTGAGAGTATTGTAAATTTATCTATATAAAAAAAATATTATAGACATATTTTTTTATTATAATCTCTATTATTAGTATTGTCTATTGCCTTGCGTGCACCTGCGCTCATATATATATATATATATATATATATATATATATATATATATATATATATATATATATAGAGAAAAGGTTGGTTAACTATAGTTTAAACATTTTAATTATTTTTAATTTGGTATCAAAGTCTTCTGCCATCAGAACTCTTCTCCCCCTCTCCCCCTTGCAGTCGGCCTTCTCTCTTCCTCTCCTAAATGGACTATACTGCTGCTGTTGCTGGTGTCCTTCCTCCACAACAACAGCCTTCACTTGCAGAACACATCAATGACTCCTCTTCGCAAGTTTCTGCAGTTTCTCTGCACACTATGAGAACACAAACTCTAGCTATCGTTGCTCTATCAAACACTCACGAAGTTGTTTTGTTGAAACTTACGAACACAAATTATCTATATTGGCAAATGTAGATGAAACCCTATCTACTTAGTCAAAGTGTTTTTCACTTCGTTAACGACTTAGTGTCGTGTCCTTCATCTCATGTTTATGACAATTCTGCTTATTTTTCCTCTACAATCAACCCTTCTTTTCTTTGTTAGAAGCAACATGATCAACTTATTTTAAGTGCATTACTCTCCTCTCTCTCCTTGGATGTGTTGCATCTCGTGGTAGATTGTTATACCTCGTAATGTGTTTGGCACACTCTTGTGTCTCCGTCTAATTCTTGCATCATGTAATTCTATGGTTCCTTTCAAGATCTCGGCAAGGTGACTCATCGATTAGTATAAACATATAGCAAGCCAAATCGTTATTTGACGAATTGGCTGCTGCTGGTCACCCCATGTTCCTTGAAGACTTCAATCTATATATGTTTTGTGGCTTTCATGGTGAGTTCAAAGACTTGGTAACGAGTCTTATAACCAAGGCAGAATCGTTGTCGTATGCTGATCTTCACAGACACCTTCTTACCCATGAATTGCTGCACAAGAACACCCTTCATTCCATAGATGCCATTCTCTCTCTACTGTCTTCACTTCTGCTGTCGCAGCCACCATTGCTACCAACACCACAACCCTCTACTCATCTTGCTATGCCTTATCACAACTCAAATTTCAGTTATAACAGGGGTCGTTCTTGCGGTAACTGACGTCTCAACAGCAACCGCTACACTCACCAGAATATGGGCCAATCTGCTGCAGATTGGAGGACAAACAATTGGCAACAGAACAGGCACAACACCGAGGTTGACTAGTGGTCTGGACAACAGCATGTCTACTGCTAATTGTGCTCCAGTTTAGGTCACACAACTCCCCATTGTCCCCAGTTTCGTAGTAGTACCCAGCAGCCCTTTGCTCACCTTTGTTGTTGGGAATGATTCTGCTGCGACCTGGTTCCCCGACACCAGCGCGAATCAACACGTCATACCTGATCTTGCAACTTTGACCGATTCTGCACCCTATCTTGGTAATGATCATTTGCATATTGGTGACGGTAATGACCTTGACATATCATATATTAGACATACTAAGTTACATTCCTCAAAACACATTTTTACATTATCTAATGTTCTTCATGTGCCTCATGTTACCAAATCATTGTTATCTGTTTAGAAACTCTACCATGATAATCATGATTATTTTAAATTTCACGTTTGTGTTTTATGTCAAGGATCTTATCACCAAGGAAGTTCTCCTTTCCGGTCAAAGTAATGATGGTCTTTATGTCCTCTCTGAGTCTTCTGCCATGTCAATTACTCAAGGTTTTTGGTATCCTTGCATCTCTACGACTACCGACCTGTGGCAGTGTTATGCTTGTGTGTCAAGCTTGATAATAAAATCGTATGTACTTCTAGACGTTCTCATGCTCAGAGTCAAGCTTGTCTATTAGGCAAGTCATCATGTCTGCTGTTGCGACCTACGAGTCACAAAACTACTACCCCACTTGATTTAATATTTAATGATGTTTGGGGTCCTGCCCCTATGTTTTCTTCTGATGGCTTTCGTAACTTTATTATATTTATCTATGCGCATACCAAACATATATGGTATTATCCTTTTGTTGCCAAATTTGATGTGTTTTCTATCTTTCATCATTTTCAAACACTTGTTGAACATCGGTTTTCACTTAAAATTAAATTTATACAAACTGATTGGGGTGGTGAATATTGTAAGTTAAATAAATTCTTTCAAGTTATTGGTATTCATCATCGATTAATTTTTCCTCATACTCATGAACAAATGGCACCGTTGAGCGTCATCATCGACATATTATCGAAATTGGCCTCACCCTTGTAGGCCAATGTAGTGCACCATTACAATTCTGAAACTATACTTTTGAATCATCGGTATATCTTATTAACTGCATGCCTACTTTTGATCTCCAAAATAAATCTCCGTTTGAGTGTCTATTTCGTCGTACTCCCGATTATAATTTTTTGTATACTTTTGGGTGTCTTTGTTTTCTCTTTTTTCTTCCATACCATGCTCACAAATTGGATTTTTGTTCTTCTCCATGTGTATTCTTAGGATATAACTCATCATATCTTAATTATCATTATTTTGATTTAGCATCCCATCCTATTTATGTCTCTCGTCATGTTCATTTTCATAAAAATATCTTTTCTTTTATGAATTATGAACAAATAACACATTCACCAGTACCCTCCACATGGTCCTCTGTTCTAGACAGCCCCAGACAACACTATCCACAACAACTACCACTGCCTCTACTGCCTCCTTCAGTCAGGTAGTTTCTCCTCCTACTTATAAGCCATTTGCTTTTAATAATGCTAACAGGTATGAGGTATGACATAGTGTTATGCGCGAGGAAATTCAGGTATTACGCGTTGTTGGTGCTGATATTTGTTATCTTCTAATCTATGTTGATGATATTCTGCTTACGGGTAACAACTCCCTTCTCCTTCAACTCCTCATATAACTACTGGGCTCAGAATTTAACCTTCGCAACTTGGGTATTGTTTATTATTTTTTGGGTATTAAGGTTCAGTCTACTGGTATGGATCTTATGCTCCGACATCATAAATATATATTTTACTTCCTCACTTGGGTTGGTATGTTATCTTGTAAACCTGTTAATACTCCTATCTTTACATCCAAAGCTACCATGCTACATGCTCTCGTCAAATTATAAGTGCTCTTCAATATCTCATTTTTATGATACAAATATTTGCTATGTTGTTAACAACATCTGTTAGTTTATGCATGCTTTTACATATTCTCATTGGGCTACCGTTAAGTGCATATTGCGTTATCTTAAGGGTACGACAACACATAGACTACATATTACTCGTAGTTCTTCATTTGCATTCCATGGCTTTATAGATGCAAATTAGACAGGTAGTATCGATGATAGAAAATCTATGGGTTTTTATCTTGTGTTTTTGGTCAGATGCTAATTTCGTAAAAATCAGGTAAGCAACATATAGTTACTCGCTCTTCTACTAAAGTTGAGTACAAAGCTTTAGCCGATGATACTACTGAGGTTATCTGGCTTCAGTATTTCTTAATAGATCTTCAGATCCTATCATTTGGTGTGATAACCTTGGTGCTACTTATTTATCTATGAATCTTGTTTTCCATGCTCGCATAAAATATGTTGAAGTTGATTATTATTTTGTCCAAGATAGAGTTGCGATGAAAGAGATTTAGATTCATTTTAGTTCCTCTCATGATCAACTTGCAGATGTCTATATTAAACCACCTCCTACCAGTTCATTTATTACTTTTCATTTCAAGCTTCAGGTTGATCCTCCACCCTCAGCTTGAGAGGACATATTATAGAATGTACTTATATAAAAAATATTATAAACATATTCTTATATTATAATCTCCACTATTAATATTAGATATTGCCCTAAACAAATAATCTACACCATTATCATTAATTAATATAACACAATTCCCATTAAAAAAACAAAAACAGATCTTTTACATTTGAAATGTGATTGAGGGGAGTTTGTTAAGGGTTCCATCAAGTGCTGGAGGGGAGTTTGTTAAGACAATTGTACTTAATAGCGTGTTTGAAAGTGTGGTTGTGATTGCTTTTTAAATTATTTTTCACTCGGAAATGTATCAAAATAATGTTTTTTATTTTTAAAAAATTATTTTTGATATTAGTGCATCAAAATCATCTAAAAACACCAAAAAAATTAATTTGAAGTAAAGAAAAAAAATAAAAAAATTTTAATTTTTTTTTAAAACACAAAAATAAATAGGGCCTTAATCAACGAGTAGACTTAATTGGACGGATACATGTGAAAGTGTTATCTCACGCTCCTAGTAATTTTTTATTTTTATTTTTTCAAGAATCTTTCGTTACATCTTATATAAATCTAAACACCTTACTTTATAATATGATTAATTTGGTTAGCAACCAAACTCAGCAGATTAAACTATGTTTGTTTTTGTATTTTAAAAATGCTTTTTAAAAAATTTAAATTTTTTATTTTTTTATTTACTTCAAATTAATATTTTTTTAGTGTTATCAGATTATTTTGATGCGCTCATATCAAAAATAATTTTTAAAAAATAAAACATATATATATATATATATATATTATTTTGATGCATTTCCTAGTGAAAAACACTTTGAAAAGCAACCGCAACCACACTACCAAACACTTTCTGGGTCGACTGTGCAAGGGGCAATATCTATAGATAAAATAGAGTAAGTTTCTTTTTTTTGTTTTAGAAAAATTTTTGATTTTTTTAAATTACTAATTTTTAGTGTTTTCATATTATTTTAATACGCTGATGTTAAAAATAATTCTTAAAAATTAAAAATATATGATGTTAATGCATTTCAAAGCAAAAAACACTTTAAAAAGGAGCACATTCAAACTTAGAATATGATTGTTTTTATGTTTTAAAAGTGTTTTTGAAAAAAAATATTTTTTTGTTTCAAATTAATATTTTTTGATGTTTTTGGATCATTTTGTTGTGCTGATATTAAAAATAATTTTTAAAAAATAAAAAAAATTATTTTAATGCATTTCCGAACAAAAAATACTTTAAAAAATAATCACTATCACATTTTTAAACACCCTTTTATAATTTTAAAGAAGGTGACATTTCTATCTCGGGTAAATTACAAAATTGCTCTCATCTTATATGCTTATATTTTAGAATTTATATTTTATAGTTGGTATTATTTTAATGGTTTTTTGGTATAATTCATCCACATTTCACAAAAAAAGTTAACAGACTACGTTGAAAGAACCTATGATATGTAAAATAAATTGTCATCGGAAAGAAATTGCAAGAATCACTTAGTTAAATAAAATATTGCATGTATGAATTGCAATTCTTTATCCTTTTAAACAATTGTCATGATAATTTTTATGGTGAAATTTCTTAGGCCATACATTAACTTAAAGAAGAAACAACATTATTTTCAAACAAACAGGCCTTGTTTTTATTATCTTAATGTCATTTAAAAAAAAACTAATTAAGATTTTGATGCCAATCTTAGGATAAAGATGTCATTTGACCAAATACATAAAGAATATTGAATTTCAAAATAATTACATTAATATTATAATTCTTACAAATCCTTACTTTAAAGATTTATTTGTAAATATACACACAGCAAATGTTAAAGATCTAAAAAATAATGATTTGTTCACCATTTAAATAATGAATTATAATGTCAGATACGGAAAGCTACTGGTAAACAATTATTGATGATTATTATAATTCTAGCAAGTCTCAGTTGATCGTATTTATACTTCGAGTAACTATTTTTTTAATATTTTTTATTTATAAATATATTAAAATAATATATTTTTTTGAAATTTTATAATTTATAATACATCAAAACAATCTAAAAATACTAAAAATTATAATTTAAAATAAAATATTTTTAATAACACTTTTGCACCATAACAAAAACAAAAGTATTATAATATGGTAAAGAAAATGTTGAGCTGCGTTGATTAAGTAATAAAACAACATGGTAAAGAAGAGTGATAGCGTTAGACATATGTGTTTTCTTCGCCGACAGAAGTGCACAACTTGGATCTTATTAATGATTGTTGTATTTAAAATAAAAAAAAATTGATCAACCACTTGAAATATGATTAACAAACCTTGAAACCAAGCTCACACACTTTAGACTTGGCTGTTGTCTTGGGTCTGACAAACATGTTAGGCCTACATTACTTGAATTTTGCAAACATGTCAACTCGTATTAATATGGCCTTAGCTTTTCTGCCAAGTCTATGCACTTTGGACTTGACAGTCCACTAAGTTCAGGGGTTTTAGATTTGACAAACATGTCAGATCCACGTCATGTGAACTGGCTGACTTCCAAATCCATGAATATTGACAATTGAAACATCATTGAAAAAAACATAAAGCAATCAAAACCCTCATAGATAAGGCAAGCAACAAAGAAAAAGAAGCATATTAATGCAGGTGCCAGAAAATCCAAAACAATTGTCTAGTCTCACAATAAAAATCATGCATTCCAATCACAAAAACCGACCTCCAAGTTTTTCAAAAAATCAAACGAACCAAACAGAAACCAAGCAACGCAACACAAAATGAAAATGCACAGGAAACCGATATAGTCAGTACAAAGACCCTTGACTAACCAAGAACTGCAACAACCACTAAAGTCCAAGTACACCTCAACGCCAAACTGCAAAACAGATAAACATCATAAATAACACCAACAATCTTCAAGAACCCAACCAGAACACAAAGATTCTAGCACCCTAAAATCTAAAACCAAAGAGAACAAAACAAGACTAAACACCTGGAAAATGCCCCAAGAAACAAAATAATTGTTGCCAAAACAACTCAGCGTAGTGACAGAGTATTTATACCTGCCCAAAACAAAGAGAAATAACAAAGAAATCATTGTCATCTCATGCAAAAGTAACCAAAATCCCATACAATTGCACCATACGAGCACTCTCTCAAGAACAACTACGCAACCGGGTACATCATAGGTAAGACGTGTATCTAACTACCAACCCGTCCACACTGAACAAATCAGGAGAATGATAGTCCATCAAACACCCACTTACAACAAACAACCTAGCAACCCAAGCCAAGCCAAGTCGCCAGCTAACCCAGCCTCGAAACTGCCTCTAAAATCATAGATGAACCCATAACAGACAACCAATAGAACATAAACCCCCATCTCTCACCAAAAACCCAACATGCCAGCTAACCCAGCCTCGAAGTCGCCCTCAAAATCATAGATGAACTCACAACACACAACCATACCATGAAAAAATGACAAAAAGCAAACCGCTTATAACTTATCGCGAAAAATAATTAATTTCTTATCAATAAACATTACTCCAATTCATAATAAAAACACTCACAATATACATTAGATGACTGAGTTCTTTTAGTATTTTTTTTTTAGTTTTAGAATTTATATTTTATCATTGATATTATTTTAACGGTTCGCTGGTATAATTCCATCCACATTTCACAAGAAAAAGTTAACTGGCTACATTAAAAGAATGTACGACATGTAAAACAAATTGTCATTGGAAAGAAATTGCAAGAATCACTTAGTTAAATAAAATATTGCATGTATGAACTGCAATTCTTTATCCTTTTAAACAATTGTCATGATAATTTTTATGGTGAAATTTCTTAGGCCATACAATAACTTAAAGAAGAAACAATATTGTTTTCAAACAAAAAAGGTCTTGTTTTTTTGATCTTAATGTCATTTAAAAAAAAAACTAATTAAGATTTCATGCCAATCTTAAGATAAAGATGTCATTTGACCAAATACATTAAGAATATTGAATTTCAAAATAATTACATTAATATTATAATTCTTACAAATCCTTACTTTAAAGATTTATTTGTTAATATACACACAACAAATGTTAAAGATCTAAACAATAATGATTTGTTCACCATTTAAATAATGAATTATAATGCCAGATACGGAAAGCTACTGGTAAACAATTATTGATGATTATTATAATTCTAGCAAGTTTCAGTTGATCATATTTATATTTCGAGTAGCTATTTTTTTTAATATTTTTTATTTATAAATATATTAAAATAATATATTTTTTTGAAATTTTAAAATTTATAATACATCAAAACAATTTAAAAATACTAAAAATTATAATTTAAAATAAAATATTTTTAATAACACTTTTGCACCACAATAAAAACAAACAATATCATAATATCAACTATATGCATGCTTAATTTGATGACGTTCATTGACATAATCCATATTATCAGTTCTGAAATAATCAAAAAGAGTTGAAAAAATTCAAACTAAATAATTATTAATGGTCATCAAAATATAAAATACTGGAAAAGCTATTTCATAATTTTAAGAAGACCAATAGAATGAGTTATTCATAAAATAAAAGAAAATGCAATTGTCTATAACTAGTTATATATAAAAAAAGGAAAGTTAAAATACTTAAGGAATAAAAAAAATATTTTATGAATTTTAGCTAATTATAGGGGGTAAAACACAACTATTAATAATTAACTTAGGAAAAAAAGAAAAAAGAAAAAAGAAAAAATGAAATAAAATTATTGAAAAAGGTATAAAAAGAGGAATTAAAATCCAATAACAGAACTCTAAAACGCGTAGATTTTTCACTGTACATGCATGCATTGTGGACCAAAAAACAATTTACTCTAGACTTATTGTACATGCGCACTACGGCTCAAGACACAATTCACTGTCGACTTGTACAATACTTTTGCTACATATTCTGCCCTACTATAACATGTGAGTGCTTTTACTATGGATTATGTTGTTTGAGTTTCCTCTTTACTAAAAGCATTGTGGGTTGGGAGGCATAATGGCAGAGTTGCCCTTGCCACAGAAAGTTGCAAAGGCTGTAGGGGGTGGGGTTGTCTTTTTGGGTGAGGAAAAAATGGTAAGTTGGGATTTTGGTGGGGCTGCACGGCCCTGGAAGCTGACTCCTGGTGCTTGGCCCTTGGGGTGCGGTACTTTACTGTGTTTTTGGTCTAAAAGGGGGGTGAAGTATTGCCTCCCCTGCCAAAAGGTATTCGGTCTTGCTTGGCATGGGGACGACCCAAGACTGTTCTAACAACCTTGGGTCCTGCCCGTATAGGACCTAACTAGATTTGGGTTCTGCCAGATCAAGACCCTACACATACATTGAATCCTACCATTTAAACTAAAAATTTAATTACAAATTAATTTTTATTTGAAACGCCTACAGCATCACATGACCATCGTTAATATATCTGAAAGATAAACTTAAAAAATTGATGGCACTTCTTTACATTGAGCAAAAGTTAAGTTATCATAATTTTTGTTATTGTTTCAGGTTGGGTCGAATTTTTATATTAAATAATTTTTATATCGAGGTCTTAGCATGCAGACACCTGGCACGGGGTCTTAAATGCCTTAGGTGCTAGGCGAAGACTGTGCAGTTAGTGTAATGCATGAATGCACTGTGGACTTCGAGATAATTAACTGTGGACTTCCACAATTCATTTTTTCTTTCCATTTCACACGACTTGAAATTTTTTTAATAATTATCATTATTATTATTGTTTATAATTTTTTTAAAAGAAATTATTATAAAAATTTTGACCAAACAGGTTTAATATTATTAGTAATATAATAAGAAGTACCTCTTGGTACTCACATCTCCAGAGCCACAAATACTTTGAATCCTGAAACCAATTGCCAGAAATACTCTATACTATTCATTTATTATTTACCATGCTCGAGCAGTAAAATCCTGAAAACATTAAAACCTAGTGTAATTATAAAAATGAGCATGAGCACGAGCTTAACAATTGTGGAGCATTAAAGAAAATCAATTAGGAAAGATGCAGAGAGCAAATAAAGAAGGTGGCTGGTTTTGTTTTTAGAAAATGCTAATTTAGGTTTAGGGTTAGAAAAAATATTATATTTATACTTGTTTTTTTAAATGTTGGTTTAGTTGAATCTGTTCGGTTTGGTTCGGTTCAATTGATTTCAAACTTTGAAAACCGAAACCAAACCAAATCAGAATTTTATTAATTTTTTTTAAATCATTTAATTTAGTTCTTTTTAGTTCAATTTTTTTAATTTTTTTTAATTTAATCAGTTATTCCATTCTTTTACTAACCCCAACCTACACATATAAACTCCACCACTATCATTAATTAATATAACACAACTTCCATTAAAAAAAAAAAAAACAAAAACAAATCCTTTACATTCGCCGTACAGAATCCAGCCAAAGGGTTCCATCAAGGGCTTGAGGGGAGCTTGTTAAGACAATCGTACTTAATTCATTTGAAATGTGATTGTTGCGTGTAAAATACTTTTTAGATTTTTCTTCATTGATTGGTGTAAATATTCTTGCCCGATCGGCTCTGCGGCTGCGGCTGCGTTTTTTTTAAAACGCAGTTGCGGCCGTTTGGTTATAAAGAAAAGTAGTTTATTGTTCACTGGATCCCACCTATTTTTTGCATTGGAAACGCAGTATTTACAAAACAAGAATTACATGCTTTTTTTGCACTGTTCACATAATTGCACTGTTCAATGAACAGTGCAATTAACATGAACAGTGCAGAATGATGCACTGTTCATGAACAGTTCACGAAAAGTGCACTGTTCATGTTTAAAATAGTGAACAGTGCACTTTTCTTGCACTGTTCACTTGCACTGCGTGGGATTTTTATTTTTTTTTATTTTTTTTTAGTGTGTTAAGTTTTTTTTTGTTAATTTTTAAAAAAAAAACTAATTTAGAGTGAATTTTATACATGATAATATTTTATCTAATTTTATTACACGCTAAAAAATTATGGAAACTGTAGTTCTTGTCAGATAAATTTTGTACGTAATGGAATTGTA
>Ga0325401_1002779_pt1 | contig 15711 bp, 13 predicted proteins | sample PopdelMetagenome_FD_205666 | JGI IMG/M metagenome (GOLD analysis project Ga0325401, IMG submission 205666) | Populus deltoides microbial communities from Bellville, Georgia, United States - Xylem-PdKOR-R2 | ecosystem: Host-associated > Plants > Phyllosphere > Stem > Wood/Secondary xylem | place...
GAGACTATCCTTGATTATATAATGTCTACGTGTGGACAGCTTTTTTCCTCATAAGAAGACGATGGGCCACGAACACATTATATATTTTGAAATGACAGAAGGAAGAGCTTGGTTTCGATGGGTTTCAAGACGTGCCAGGATGGGTCAGGAGGAATATATATATATTTGCTTTTGTTCTGTGTGTAATCCATCACTAGTACTGTTGCTGTTCTGCGCATCAAGATAGATTAACCTTTGTGTCGCAAATACTCAGTGGCTACTCGAGAATTATTGATTTGGCTGTGGCTGTGGCTTTCGAGTGTTCGATAATATTTTAAAATTAATATTATAGTTATTCTCAGAAGTTACAATTTGTATCTTTTTAAAAGCTAAAAGCTACAACTTTCTCGAGCATACTCTAAACATACACTTACAAAAACCGATCTTGCCATAGTGCGAATCCATCAATTCCATTCATAGCTTGATGTAATAATATCCACGGAGTATTTGATCATTTCGCCACCCACTTGTGTCCTTTGTGCATTGTTATGTATATGTGCATGACTACATGTCTGTATGTATGTATGTACGCACGAGAGTCATCGAGGGTGGTGGGGGCTTTTACACTCGCCCCTACGAGGCAGATAAGAAAATGGAGAGAGGGTCAACTAACAAGCTCATCTTTCTTTCTTTTTTCAATAAGGAAACAGATAGGAGGAGACTTGAAATGATGATACATGGAGAGAGGACCCCATGATCATATTCAAGTCCAAACCTTATTCCTTGGGATCCAATAGCCCATTACCCTTCTTTGACTATCAATGGTTTTTATTTAGTTAAACTAGGGAAAACCCACTTCAGGATTCCTTCCCTCTACAGGTGCCTTTCCTCCCCTCCAAAAGGGGAGAGCCTTGTGCCATTATAAATCTACAAGCTAGCTAGCTAGCTAGCAAAACTAAGGCATTTATAGGAGTGTAAGAAGCGTACTGGCAAGCTGTAGGCTTTATGGATGGGTATCTAATGAAAGCTATAGGGGCACAGGAGGGTGCTTCACTTTTTCATGATTATGATTTTGATCTAGAACTGCATGCCAATATGGTTTAGGCTTTGCCTCATCATGTGCTAATGGGAACACGCCACATGTTGTCAAATCAGTGGTTGCAACCCCATGGTGCATAGCGATCGTGGAGAGATGCTATTACAACATAATTTCTGACAGGTGACATGTTTGTCGATCCTGACCAGGAGTGACTCAACCTCCTCCTTTGTCTTGTGTCAATCTATTTGCATGTAAGAAAAGAGAGAGGTAGAGAGGGAGACCTTGGACATGGAAATTAATAAGAACTGGCCTGCATGTGTGTCTTAGGTTTTGACACATAGCTGCATATTTAAATGGTCCGAGACCCATCGTAAGGCTTTGCAAATCATCATGTAATGTTTACTTCATCATCATGCATGCGTTCCCAGCTTAATCAAGAAGCGCCCAGTTTCTTTTTTCTTTTTTTAATTAGGTCCCTGGCATCTTTTTCAGGCTTTGGTGTACTATCCCTAGCTCACTCAGAAATAAACAATTAAAAAGTCACTCAAAAATCTCCTTTGAACCTGGTTGGCTTTCCAGCTGTTCTAATTAAGGGGGAAGGAGAAGCCAGTGTGGTTCAGTGCAAAGCTGCCAAGGAAAGTATAGCTCATGATTAAGAGCTTGTGGGCTATTTATTGATTTTAGTTGAACAAGCTGCTCTGGTCCATGATTTATGGTTTTCCAGCTTGAAGGTAATGGTGGTCCAAATAAGACTTGAATTCTAAGCCGGAAAATTGATTCGAAAGTGGGGCTTTCATTTGATTGAGAAAATTATTAAATAAAAGTTTTGCTTTTTTTATTGGCTGTGGGAATAGGGTTGGCGATGGGGTTCCAAACTCAGTTAGAGCCTGGATTGAAAAAAGGCTATAAACCCAATCAATATTTTGTGTAGGCTAGGTCCCCATTATTATCCTTTATCATAAGTTTTAAAAGTGGGGATTGAGTACTGAAATCCTACATTTAAAGCATTTGCGGCTGGTTGGTCCTGTTACGAGGGCCACTGTAGGCCACTTTATCCCCCTTGAACTGAGTAGACTACAGCCCCATAAAACCATGTCTGCTGTCCAGGAAATGGAAGATATTAAAATGGTAGAAACAAGACGAAAATGTTCGGATTGGGCTGGAAGAGCCTTGCCTTGCTTGCCCCAGTTCTCATACATTAACAAGTAAAAATGGGGAAAAGAATACAATAAATATGCACGCGCGGTGGAGCCACTCATCCATACATCTTGATCCAAGGCACCGGCCCTATTTTAGAAGTTGCTGGGTGATTAGCAGCCTCCGAGAGTGTTGTGCTCTTTGAACCCACAAGCACCTATGTCCATGGGCGCTTGTCATTACCTTAATTTCCTATTTCAAGCCTTGAATAACATTTTGACTCAATCCAACTTCCAGATTTATTAATTGCTCGATCCGCTTAGATGCTACATCAGATTCTCTCATCAGAGATTTATATATATGACAGATACATATCCCTACATTTTGCAGTTATTACTACTTCGCAATGTTGGTTTCTTGGAGCTTGACCTTGTAACATTTTACTCATTCCAGATCCTCACTCACTGTAGTCATGAAAGCCATTCCAATTCATATACAACGTTTTCAATAGAGTTGTCGTCATACATGTTTTGGTGGATTAGTGAAGCAACGGAAAGCGTCGAGTTTCATAAAAAAGACAGTATGGATGACCAAGATTTGCATATATTTCTCATGCCAGTCAATATTCTCAAAGATATTGCTGTTTCGATCTGCCTGAGTGACACAACCTTTTCCTCCAGTTAGAAATATATTCTGAGGAACACATGCAATGCTACAAACAGATAAAACTGGGGGGCTGCCAAAGCTGCCAAATGTATACTCAAGTTCAAGTGTACACGGTTTTCTCAAATCATTACAAAGTCAGCCGAAGATATGAATGTATCACGAGCACATTAGAATGCATAAATCCTGCGTCCCTTTCTTGGGAAATATTTTTGATAAAGGGGAACCCCTGAAGTTGCCATTTACCTCTCAGATCAAACTCAACTCTTTGTCTCTTCCCGTGTTCTGCAATTAGCATTAGCAATAAGGGATTGGAAAGCATGGGGGTCTTAAAACTACATTACAAAGAAAGAAACTCAGTTAAATTGCGTGGAGGAAGAAGAAATGCAAGAGTAAAGACTTTCTTGTTTTTAACCTCTATTCTTATCGATGTCATTTTCTTCTTCCAACACAGAACGAGTGTATAGCTACAGTAAAGATAGTGAGGAAAATTTTAACCACCAAGCATAGTAATATCACTGCGCATATAAATGTTGATAGAAACTGCTATTGATTACTTCAAAAGATAGTGATAAGTAATACCTCTTAGCTTAATGAATGATTAAAAAAAGAAAGATTGTATAGTTCAGTTAATATGCTAATGTATGTGTCGTGTTTTAGGTTCTTTTGTTCTTGTCTCGGTTAAAAAGATTTTAAAGTTCAAAGCTGAATATTATGGTAGTATTTAACATTGTGATAATTGTTGTTGTTTTTAAATATCTTTTACTTTTATAACTGTATTAAGATAATATATATATTTTTATTTTTAAAATTTTATTTTTGACATCGTATATCAATTCATATGCTAATGTATGTGATTGTTTTGATTCAAAAATATAAAAAAATAATTTGAAGCAATTTTTTTTCCTTTAAAAAACATGGTTTAACCGTAAAACAAACACCACCTAAGTTTGTTGAGTACTAAGTTTGGTGTGAACAAAAATACAATAGTTTTATCTTTAAACTCTATACTTAGATTCCGGGTTATCCTTATAACTCTAGACTTGTGATTCTAAAGTTATAAATATATCATAGTTTAACACTTTGTTCTTATTTTATATGCAGAAAAATAATTGTAAACTTAAAAAGAAATCAAATAACTTAATGTTTTGAATTAAAAAATAACAATTCAAGATCAAAGAACTTATAATCATGGAGTAAAAATCCTTAACAAGAGAACATGGATCGATATGTGTTTATATTTTTCTTGCGTTTTTTTGGTAATGAAAAATACAAGCTTAATGGATTACAAGTCAACTAGTTATTGCCTACAAATTATCAACCTACAAGCTATCTGCCTATAAGTTACCAACCTATAAACTATTTTCCTACAAGTTATCAGTCTACGAGATTACAAGCTTATTAGTATATAGGTTTTCAAGATCCTATAAACTTGGTTAAATTGCAGAGAAATAATTGTTGTTGTTGTTGTTGTTGTTGCTGCTGCTGCTACTGCATGTCTTCTTCTTTCTCAAACCTCGATTTATATAGAAAATTTCATGAACATGAATAACTGCATGTTAACCACCCATATTCTCCATTCCTTCGTTGTTTCAAGGTGCACGAATGAAACTACCCAATTCCATTATCTTATGTGCTTAAAGTAATCAGTTACTTACACAAGTCTGGACCTTACCAAGTCCAACCCACAATCAGGTCTCTGCCCTTCTTTTCCTCTAACCTAAACTCAACGAATTATTTGATTAATTTTAATGTGTAGCAAGATGTGATGAATCTTATGCCAGTCTTTTCCTTTACTCTGTCAGCCCCTCTGTTCTAGCAATGGATAACTGGATTGTAAAAAAAGAAAACTCATCAATAAAAGAGTCCTCGACTTTACAGTCTCATAAGAAGAAGAGTCCTTATCAGCAGAACAATCCTTAACTTTAAGAATTCAAAACACCTTCAACAAACTCCAGAATATACTTCATATCTTTAGGAAAATAGTTGACAATTTTTAAATCTTGAATTCACATGATGTATAGGAAACTAAATAGGATACCGATTATAGTTTTTTGTTCTATTTAAAACTCTTGTATACACATAACTTATTAGAAGACATAAATCAATTATTCAAACTTCTCAGAAGCAAGTCTTACTTTTCTACATGGTATCAAAGTTTTTATAAGACCATCATTGTTTTTTTTTTCTTTTGATCCTAAAAGGACTCATCATCTTTCTCTGCTTTTAGTACTACTACTAACACTACCACTGCTCCAACACTCTCCAATCTTCTTCTGACCATCAATGTCAAACTTAATTTCTCTAACTATCTTGTATGAAAAGCTCAAGCCCTAACCTACTACAGAGGTCAAGTCATGTTTTGCTACCTTGATTGTACTACCCTACCCCTATTATAAGAAATGGATCCCATTCATCCCAACACAAACACTATCATTAAAGTTCTTAATTCTCAATATGATCAATAGCTTTGTCAGAATTCATTAGTTTTAAACACCATCAATTCTTCCCTCACTGAAGATGTCCTCACTCAATCCATGTCTTAGAAAACATCTCATGAGGTATGACTTGCATCATAAAGAAATTTTCATCACTCTCCCATGCTAAAGTAATTCAAATTCACACTTGTTACACCCGGATATCACGGTAACCGATTAATTTTTTTTTCCATAAAAAAGAACAGATATTTGACATCTTGTTTTTTTATAGAAACGGTCTTGTTTAAAGAGTCACCACCTAGTATTATGATCACTAGGAACCCTAACTGATCAACAGAGATTTTATGGTCTGGAACTGGTTACATGAAATGGAAGATGTTATCACCCCTTAAGTGTTCTACTTGAGGCAGACTACATTGTTGGTTTTGTTTAAAATTACCAAGAGTTTTGTCCTTTTTTTTTGTTCTTTCTATCATGTTCTTGACTCTGGCGCCAGTAAACACTTCCTACGAATATTTCAAACTCTAATGTTGGTAAATATTGCACAAACCCAAAAAATACGATATTCCTGACTTTGACGCCAATGAATAAGTTTGTGAAATTTTGAATTTTAATGAAGAAACAATTTTTCTATGCTTTTTTCTTTTTGTTACCCTTTTTATTATTTACTTTTTTTAGACAAGAATAAAAAAAGCATTGCATAACATATTTTCATTTAACAGTAATAGTCTACAAATTGAGCATATAGTAGAAAAAACAAAATGCAAAAGAAAAAAAATAAAGCGCGAGGGGCTTACAAATAAATCCACGAAGATTCCCAAATATTTCAGGAATTTTCAGATATCGAAAAGGGGCTTGTTCGACCAGATATCAAAATAAAAGAGGGATAAAATATATGGAAAATGCATAAGGGTGTGTTTTGCCAATGTCTTCTTCTAAAGACTAAAATGTGAAGACAATGATGCACCTCTAGACAATGCCTTCTTGTTTTTACTCTTCCTTTCATTCTTCTTCTCTGTTCCCTCCTTTTTTGTTTTGGTTTTTTTTTTTCAGTCTTCTCTCTCTCTCTCTCTCTCTCTCTCTTGTGTTGTTTCTCTGTTTTTCTCCTTTTTCTTTTTCTTTTTCTCCCCTTTGTTTTCTCCTGCTTCTTCCTCCTGTCTGTGTTCTTTTTCTTTCCTTTTCTCCCCCCGCAATGACTACTTAGTTAGCTTTTTATAGGGGCTTAAGTGGTAGTCTTCTAGCACACCTCTTTCTTCCTGAAAGGAGGATAAATCTTGCTGAGTGTTAGTATCTTATTGGGTCTCGGATTCTAGGAGTCCTGCCACTACAGGGCTATTGGTGGTGGCTTTCTTCACGCCTCCAATGGAGTCTCGTGGGGGATGACATGGGAAAACGGTGATGGAAGTCATGGGGATTGCCATATCATGATGATAGACGATCCATTAGTGCTTGCTATGTTTATTTAGGTGACAATTTGATTTAATGGAGCTGCAAGCAACAATAGACTATTACTTATAGTAATATAGAAATAGAATACAAGGCCTTTGCAATTGCTGTTGTAGAAATTTAATAGGTCATGCTAAATGACCTTCACATTCTGATTGCTCAATCTCCCACTCTGGTGTGATAATATATGAGCAACTTATTTGTCCAATATTTCATTGTTTCATGCTTGAACAAAACACATTGAAATAGACTTTTACTCTGTTTATAATCAAGTTATACAAGATCAACTTCTTGCTGAATTTGTCTCTACCAAGGACTAGTATGCAGATGCACTCACAAAGTCATTGTCTTCTATTCAATCTAACTTTCTACATGACAATCTCAAGGTTCTTTCCTTACCCTTTCAATTGAAGGGGTGTGTATAAGAACAAAACTCATCAACATAAGAGTCCTTAGCTTTATAGTCTTATCAATAAAAAATTCCTCATTAGTAGAACAATCCTCAACTTTAGAAATTCAAAACATCTTCAACAGACTCTATAATAGACTTAACATCTTTAGAAAAATAACTGATAATTTTTAAATCTTGAATTCACATGTTATACAGGCAACTAAATAAGATATTAGTTAGAGTTTATACACACAACTTATCAGAAGACATAAATCAAATATTCAGACTTCTCGAAAACAAGTCTTGCTTTTCTACACGAATATAGTTAGAGAATAAAGTAAGGAGGGCAGCCCTACTTTTGGCATGCTTTGGAGCTTGGGGTAGTGCGAGATCCTTAATTATAGAAGAGAGACGAGGTGTTGAAGCCTTTCATAGTTCAAAGATTTTAGATTAGGATACCAAGAGTGATAAGAGTAAGGAGCAATAATGTCTTCTCAAGGAAGAATTTCATATCTTTGCACTTACTGAAACTAAAATAAAAGAGAAATAAGAGTGTTTGCAGTACAATAAGTTTGTTGTAATTTCTGATATGAAGAGACTATAATTTAAAGGGTAACCCTATTTTAGAAATGAATCTATTCCTGGACAATTAATTAGTTGTAAAATTTTAAGAGAGTGCATGCATTTCAAAAATGACTTCAAATTTGAGCAATGCCACAAAAAAAGCAGTGCCAAATTTTAAGCAGGTGATCCTCCTTTAGGCAATGACACTAAACCAGAGCACTCTAAGATTTAAGGAACTAAGAGATGATAAACTAGCACAATTTATCTCAAGTGCAAGAAGAGATTCGAGATTTAGACCTTCACTAATTTAATAATTTTGTTGGAATAAAGATAGGCATGGTGGAAGATAAAAAACAATAATGCAAAGTAAAAAACTTAAAAACAAGAAGAAGATTACGAGGAAGGTATACTTTTATTAGTGTTTCTCTTTAAACTCTCTTAGTTATTCTCTCTCTTTTGTACTGCTTAATAATACTGAATTACAAGCATTTTATAGGTATAAAGTCCTAGACAATCAAGGAATTAAACTAATACAAGGAAATCCTAATCTAACAAAAACATTCTACCACCTCATCTGATCAACCAATTCTCAACTGCTTTTGTTCTTGTCATCAAGTTTGGTCCTTACTTGATCATCTACATATACATAACCAATGCTTTCAAAAACTTTCAAGTAAGTAGCACTTGGATTTCTTTCATTTCTTGTGAAGTTATGCCAATCAAACCTTTAATAGGACACCTATTTGACAAATAAATAGCACAATTTACAGCTTCGACCTAAAATTCTTTAGGCATCTTTTTGTTTTTGAGCATGCTTCTTGCTATGTTGAGGATGTTTATATTCTTTCTCTCCACCATGTTATTTTTTTGTGGGGATATAAGCACTTGTAGGAGTCTTTTTATACCATGATCTTTATAAAACTCATTAAAATCATTAAAACAAAAGTCACCCCCTATCTATCCTAAATGATTTTATAGAATAACTATTTTTTTGTAACTAATACCTTAAACTTCTTAAAGCAACTAAAGACATTAGACTTTTCTTTAAAGAAGTATAATAGAGTTTGTCTACTATAATCATCAATAAAAAGTAAAAAAATACAATTTTTTACCAAACAAACATGGTTTGATAGGACCACAAATATCTGCATGTATCTTTTACACATGTTGACTTGCTCTAGATATAAACTCCTTTGGAAAGCTCTTGCAAAATTGTTTGCCCACTAAACATCCTTCACACAACTGATTTGGATGTATAATGGATAGTAGAATCTTCAACATCTTCTTTCATGCCATCATCTTCAAGCTATCAAAGTTTACATGTCCAAGTCTCATATGTTAAAGTTAAGTCTCATCTTTCACACATGTTTTTATGCATTTAAACACATTTGTCTCTATATTTAACAATAATATCATGTTTTTTGTCATGAGTACCTTTGCAATTATAGCTCCATAAGTATAAAGTAATGTTAAGGTACAATCTTTCATTTTAATTTCAAACCTTTCTCTAATAATTGTCTCGAACTCAGTATATTACTTTTTATAATAGGGATATAATAGACATCACCAATAAATTAATGACTTTTATTTTTTAATTTTATAAGAATCATACAATTTACTTTGATGGAGACCTTTCAATAATATGCAAATGTGACATTACCTTTAATTGATTCATCAAGCTCCATAAACTTGTCTTTATCTACACACATGTGATTGTTGGCACCATTGTTTAAACACCACATGTTCTCTTTGGCTTGTATTCGTTCATCATAAACTAGTAATAAAGTGGTTTTTTTCTTTTTTTCTACAACAAGATTGACATCCTTAACCTTTCTGGTTGAATTCTAACAATTCCTAGCATAATGACCTACCTTTTGACAATTATAGCTTTTAACCTTTGTTTTGTCAAACCTTGATTTTGGATTGCCATTGTTAATGTAATCGGTCGATCAATTTGCTTCATACGATTGACCGGTTGACCTATTAAGACCGCTATGACCTTTTCTTCCAAGTCTGCCTTTTCCTTCTCTTCCTTTGCTTTGTCCACGTCCTCTACTCCCTTGAAAATATCCAGAACCATCTTACTTTGAAAAGGGTGCTTGTGCACCCACATCTTCTTGAATTTCATTGACACTTTTCATATAGGCTTGTAATTTTTCCATAAGACCTTGTATTGAAAGAACTTTCATATTTTACAAGTCCTCTATTACAATTATCACATAATAAAACTTCTTTTACAGCAAGTGTAGGATCTTCTCAATCACACGTGTCTCTTCTATCTTCTTCCTATATCTCTTCATTTGATTGTACATGGCTAATAATCTTGCAAAGTATTCTGAAATACTCTCCGATTCAAACATATATAACTTTTCAAAGTCATCACATAACGTTTGTAGACGTACCTTTCTCACATTCTCAGCTCATTGGTTTGATTATTGCAAAACTTTCCATGTTTGTTTGGAGGTGATTATATTTTCTATTATTTTAAAAGTGATATCATCCAAACATTGGTGGATGATTGTGTGCTTGTTGATCCTTTCTTTGTGCGTTTGCAACAACATCCTTTAAGCTGAAGTCAAAGTTGTTTCTTTTATAGGCTTTTCAAAGTTTTTCTCAACCCTCTTTCATAAATCTTGGGAACCTAGCTAAGCTTTTACTCTAATACATCAAGTTTCATAGTTATCCTTTGTCAAACGAGGACATTGAAGTGGAATGTTTGAATTGATCATGATAAACAATCAAACATAAGCTCTGATACCACTTGTTGGAATAAAAATATGTATGGTATAAGATCAACAATAGTAATGCAAAGTCAAAAACTTAAGAACAAGAAAAAGATTGCGAGAAAGATATACATTTATTAAGTGTTTCTCTCTAAGTTCTCTTAGCTATTCTCTCTCTCTTTTGTATTACTTAATAATGCTGAATTACAAGCCTTTTATAGGCATAGAGTGTTAGATAATCAAGGAATTAAACTAATACAAGAAAATCCTAATCTGAATAGGAAAAATATTCTGCATTCTTAACCAGTCGACTGATTTTCAACTGGTCGACCACTTCAACTTACTCCACCCGGTTGCTTTGTCTCAATCAATTGACCACTTCCCAATTAGTCGATCGGGTCAACTAATTTCTAGAAATCAGTTTACTTTTAACAAGCTCTTTAGCTAGAAAATAATTGAGTGAATCGTAGTTTATGATTTTAATTTCTTCTAAACTAGTAAAAGGTACATTTATTAATTTGCCATATTCCATCTAATACAAAATATATGGAGTGGAATACATCAAATCTAACTTCTAAAGCATAGGTGGAGCTCTTGAAAGTGCAACCACAAACTGATGACATCCTTCTATCTCTAGAGTTGTTAATGAATGAAGTAGACCAGGCTGGACCTTTGATTAGATTGAAAGATTTTTTTAAGTAAAGCTCTTGGAGGACATGAAAAGCTCTACCTTCAAAAGAAATCTATTATTGCAATTATAGAATTTTTTTAAACATCAACTCCCAATAACCTTCACCATGTCAAATGCTTCAATGATAAGAAGCTTTAAAGATGCTAACTACCCAAATGGTTTTAATTTTGAGCAGTATTTGCATCTATTAAGCTTCAAGGATACTAAATTGGAGAAAATAAAGTCCCCTACTCGATCTAGAAATGTTGTGCTGGAAAGATATTCCATGTTTTTATTAGGCTCTAACTACTCAAGTACATGTCTTTCACATACCTAATTGTCACCATGGGCATCCCATCTCAACTGCATGTTCCAGGTATGTTTTATGTTCAAATTGACTTTTAAAACATCTTTAATATCCAAACATTTTAATGATTACATATTTTCATTATTCCTCGAAGATGTTGAAGCTCCTCAACTCTTTTAGCCTATACCTATTATCTATAAATTTAGTTAGCATTTGAAGATTTATCAATTTACACATTGCTGGAGGCATCTCTTACAAATTTATTTGTATGATGTTAGATGATGCAAGCTAACCAAGTTTCCTATTTTGGCTAGTAACTTAATGAGGTCTTTACATCGAAACACGATTAAAGTTTGCAAATTGCATAAGTTACTCACAAATCTAGGTAACAATTTGATTGATGTGCCAAAAATATCTAATTATTGTAATTGTTTTAAGCTACTAATTGAATTTGGCTACTCAATAAGGTATCTACAACCACACAAGATTAAATTTACAAATTGTACAAATCACGAATAATTTTAAATAAATCTATTACTGATACTTAAAAGCAATCCAATTTTCACAAATGTTTCAAGTTCCCAATTAAACCAAGCAACTCACGCACATAACAACATTGAAATAGAGATGACACTCGTATGCAACACCTTGTTATCAAAGTGATCAAGATTCCATGACTGCTTAATAAGTAAAGAGGTACATAATAGTTGAGGTTCATAGTTGCCCTCAAACTTCTCAAGCGTGTTAGGTTTTGCTCTAATATATGATACGACACATGACAAGCCTTCTAATGTTCCAAACAAAAACAAAAACAAAAATAAAAAAGAATAAAAGGCCTGATCCAGCTTGCCTAGGTCAATGAGCACTATTTGCCTGGGCTTAGGCCAGGTGAGCAGCCTCTCTACTTGCTTGGGTCAAGCCCAGGAGAGCTAGGTTGCTCCAAGGGTGTAGCTCAGCTACAGGAAAAACCCAAACCCTTTTTGTTCATTTTTAAATTTTTTTTCATATATATTCTTATACTCTTTCATTTACTGTAAAAATATTTTTTATATTTTTATATACATAATCCCGTAAATTCTTTCGTTTTTTTTTAATACAAATCCATAAATTCTACATTTCTTCACGCCGACACTTTTATTGAAGGAGAAACATGGTGAATCTACATTTCACTAATATCAAGCCCTAAACAATAGAAAATGCAAATAATGGAACAATAAGATGTACAACTATATGCAGGAATTTCAATTAGAAGATACAAGGGCTAAAATTTATAGCTGATGTATTCATTGTGGAGTTAAATAACTATGATATGGTGTTGAGGATCCAGTGGTTAACTCTATTGGGTGATATTGAATCTAACTATAAGAAGCTATGGATGTCATTAAAAAGGTCAAAAGGTGTTACCAAAAGGTTCTGAACCTGCTAACTATAAAATTTTAGGTTTGAACAACTTAATGGACTATTGAAGAGTTCTTCTTAGCTATTAGGAATTAATTTATACAATTTAAAGATTGTTATAGATAATGAAGATACTATGCAATTCATGTTTGTTATCCAAGCACTTTAGAAAGAGATATTGCTTTAGAAAACCTACTAAAGAGTTATTAGGAGGTGTTCAATGAACCAATAGGCTACCTCTACTTATAGCTCATGCTCATATCATACCATTGAAAGAGGGAGCGCAACCTTTAAATTCGAGGCCTTATAGAATGATTTCTAAGATGATGGAAGTAGGAATCATTAAACAAAACAACAATCCTTTTGCCTCTCCAATAATATTGGTAAAGAAGAAGGACATTTTATGAAGGCTTTGTATGGATTACAGAGCTCTCAACAAACTCACTATTATGGATAAATTTCCTATACCATTGATGGATGAATTACTAAAGGAATTGATAGGTGTAACTGTTTTTCCTAAAATGAACTTAAGATCTGGATACCATCAAATTAGAATGGCTCCTTAAGATGTGTTTAAAACTGCATTCAAAACTTATAATTGCCACAATGAGTTCCTAGTCATGTTTTTTAGGTTATTTAATGCTCCTGCTATTTTCAAAACCTAATGAATGATGTATTTAGAAAACACCTTATAAAGTTTGTGATGGTGTTCTTCAATGATATTTTGATCTATAGTTAGTCCATAAAATAACACCTAAAGCATTTGAAGATGGTGTTTGAGCTAGTTAAACTTTATGAATTGGTGGCAAAGGAAAGCAAATAGATTACTTGGGACATTTAATCTCTAAGGATTAGGTGTTAACTAATCCATAAAAAACTCAAGTTGTAAGGAACTGGCCTCTACCAAAAAATATTAAATAGCTGCGAGGGTTTCTCGATCTCACTAATTACTACAGAAGGTTTTTCAAAAAGGCATGGGTCTATCTGCAAACCCTTGACCCAGTTATTAAGAAAAGAAGCTTTTGAGTGGATTAAAGGAGAAAAAAAACTTTTGAATATCTAAAAGAAGTCATGACTAAACCTCTTGTGTTGATATTACTTGATCTTAATAAGCATTTTATAATAGAGACTGATGCTTCAGGAATTGTCATTGGAGCAGTATTAATGCAATAAGACCATTTTATTGCCTATATCAGCAAGTCCCTAGGATCGAAACAACATGCTCTATCTACTTATGAGAGGGAGATGATGGCTATACTACATATAATGGCCAAATAGAAACACTACCTGTAGGGTAGACACTTTAAAATTAGAACAAATCATGTTAGCCTTAAGTACATCTTGGAATAAAAGGTACTTCTTTTTTAACACCTATGGTTAGCCAAGTTATTGGGGTTTAATTTTGAAATTGAGTACAGAAAGGGAAAGGAAATGTTGTAACTGATGCACTTTCTAGAAATTCTAGTGGGGAAGTATTTGTTATGGTAGTGTCTATAATATCCACCAATGTCATTAAAGAGATTAGAAAGTCATAGGAAAAATATAATGATATTTAAGGCATTATAAAGAACCCTTCCTCTCACCCCCATTACAAGTGGGTGGACAACCACTTTAACAGGAAAGGAAAAATCATTGTTGGAAATGATAATGAGTTATAAAATAGGTTAATTGCACTGTATTATGAATCAACTATCAATGGTCATTTTGGTGCCATTATGACTACAAAGAGGATAATGAGTTTATTATATTGGAAAAAACAACAGAAGCATGTGAGATAATATATAATAAAGTGCCCTATTTGTCAAAAGAATAAGGCTAAAAATGTACTTAGTTTTGGCCTACTACAACCTCTTCCTATTCCTTCAACACCATTCATTGACATTAGCATGGATTTTATGGAAGGACTCCTTAAATCCAATGATAAGGAGGTTAGTTTTATGGTGATGGACAAGTTCAATAAATATGCAAGCTTTATAGCCTTGACTCACCCATATTTAGCTATTACAATGGCTACTGTTTTTATGGATCATATTTACAAATTTATAAACTACAAGCCAGTATAGTAATTGACAGAGGTTCAATGTTTCTAAGTCAATTTTGAAAGAATCTATTTACATACCAAGAGGTAGAACTGCACTACTCCATAGCCTACCATCCATAAACAAATGGGCAAACATAAGCAGTTAAATGCTTAAAGAACTATTTAAGGTGCATGACTGTTGGACCTCCAAATCAATGGTTAAGATGATTACCTTTGGTTTAATAATGGTATAACACCAATTACCACACCTCTACCAAGTCTACTCCCTCTGGAATGAAGTACGGATACACACTTCCAATCCATATCCAATTTCCCTAAAGACTCTAACAATGAAGGAGTAGATGAATTCTTAATGAAGAGAAAAGATATGTTCAAAGTCATCAAGAATAATCTCAAGTCAGCTCAACACAAGATGATACAACTAAAATATAAAATAAAAAAGAGTGAAAAGGTGTTTATTATGGGATATCGTGTTTATCTCAAATTGCAACCATATAGACAAGCATCAATTGCTAATAGGGTCATAAACAAACTATCAATTAAGTTTTATGGACCTTATCAAGTAAGTGAACATATTGGTGTAGTAGCATACAAATTAGGGTTGCTAGTATCAACTATAATTCACCTAGTCTTTCAGGTGTCTTAATTAGAAAGGCATGATGGAAATAAAAAGAGTACATGAAGAAACTACTTGTCATTCTAAGTGATCTTACTCCCCAGCCTCAAGTGATACTAGATAGGAGAGTGGTGATGCAAAGAAATCAGGTTGTCACCTAAGTCTTAGTTCTTTAGAGGGGTTTACCACCATCAGAGGTCACTTGGGAATTCATTGATGAGTTTGCCTTAAGATTTCCTCACTTTACTCTTGAGGACCAGGGTGTTTTGATGGGAGGAGAATCCTCACGGGTCTTGCCA
>Ga0325401_1002780_pt1 | contig 15707 bp, 7 predicted proteins | sample PopdelMetagenome_FD_205666 | JGI IMG/M metagenome (GOLD analysis project Ga0325401, IMG submission 205666) | Populus deltoides microbial communities from Bellville, Georgia, United States - Xylem-PdKOR-R2 | ecosystem: Host-associated > Plants > Phyllosphere > Stem > Wood/Secondary xylem | place...
CTGATTGGAACCTCCTTTGTGTGTGGTTTCCAATTGAATAATAAGAGTTTATACTATACTTGTTTGAAATACCATTAGTGGATCCTCTAACCTTGACATTTGTTGTTATCATTGTTTAATCCTTACCTTAATCTTCCATCTCAAAGTTCTCATCAACTTCTTTTTCTTCATCATCATCTTTATTATTATTATTATTATTATTAGTATTATTGGTATAATTATTACTACTACTATTCCTATTGCTATTCCTATTGTTATTACTACTATTACTATTATTATTGTTGTTGTTGTTGTTGTTATCTATAATTTATACAATTAACCTCCTTGTGGTTCGACCCCGGTCTTGCCGGGTTATTTATTACTTCAACACTCCTGCACTTGGGAGAAAACATCAATCTTTTGGTCGTGTCAGCTATCATTTTTTAAATAAATTAGACATATGGACATAACTTGCTAGTTCTAGGAGCGCCTAGTCTCTTTTTATTTTTTTATTGATATTTTTTATATGTATTTTTAAATGATTTTTTTATCTTATATTTAAATTATTATCCCTTCTCTCTTATTTTTTAGATTGTTTATTTATTCTTTTTAAATAGCGATTGTTTTTTTAATTATTTTGTATGTTTTTAATATTTCGAAGATATTATTGAAATTCATCTATAAACCTTTTTTTAATGTTTTATATAAAGAAAAATTATTTTTAATTGGTAATAAAAAATGACCTTTAAGATAAAAAAATGAAGAAAAAATAAAAAAAGTATGCATTAAAGCAAAAAATTGAGATTAAATATCATATTTGTCTATCTTTTATTTTATAAGAATAATTGTTTTTTTATTTTAGAATTTGATTGGCATTAATAGCTCTTTCTAATTTTATTGGTTAATACATTAAAAAAAATTGAATAGTGTAAACAACATCTTTATTTTTCTTAGTTTAGAGTATCATAATACAGTGAAACACACTCGTTATGTTGTTCTATTTTTCTACTATGTTAAAAATTAACTTTATCCTACACATGATGTTGCGTTAAAAACTCTTTTTTTTTTGTATTTATTAATGTATATGATCCTCGTTTTATTTTATTATATGTAAATATTGGTTTTTCGATTTACTATTATATTTTTTTTCTTGATATCAAAAAACACATTAACAATACATATACATTCATTCTTTCGCATTAGAAAAATAATATCCGACCCATGACGAAGCTGGTCGAATAGATGTGTTGATAAAATTTTTTTTGCATTTATTGGGAGAGATGGTTCTTAATTTATTAATTAAATGCATGCATAAAATTTTCAGTTTATAATTATGATTTTATTTTCAAAAGAACATGTATATTCATTATTATTTTTTTCTAAAAAAGAATATATAAATAACGGTGAATCACGCATCAAATAACCAGTGCATGCTAATATATGTGGGTCAAATTATGGAGATAACAGGTGTTTTAGAGAATCCTCCTACCATCTCATTCCTCTGTGAAGTTTTTTCATACGAATCTGATTTTAGCATGTCATCTACTTTTAAACTTGTATATTTATAAGATTTTAGTTACTTTTGCCTTCTGATCATTACAAATTGAATAGCAGATAACAGATTCCCTCACAAATTCTTTACTAAGTGTTTGAACACATCCGCTATGAGTCTATTCTATATTAGAAAACCTTTCATGAATATTTTGTAGCTATTTAGAGAAAAATTCATCAGTATTAGCAATTGCTGATGAGATATTGTCGTCGAAAAATATCTCGTTGGAACTTTTATATGCAATAAAATACTAAAAAAATATTCATGCTTAAAAATTAGATTTTACCCTTCATTTTTTGTTATCAAATCCATTAACATGGAAAATTATTGATGGATTTACTGATGAAATAATGTTTTTTCAAAAAATTAGAAGCTGTCAACGATTTCATCGGTGTTTTTAATTTATTTTTTTTTTGTCATGATCTTCAAACTAACAATTACTCATAACAAATCCAAAACCACAACACAAAAAAAAAACATCTCAAAAAATTGAAACAATGAACATAAATTAGAAACATTTCCTATTAGACGTTAACATAAGTATGGAGCTGCAAAGGGTCAGATTTGAATCAAATAAACAAGGTGCCAAAGGAACAAAATATTTTCCTAACTAGTGCAATAGCACCCACAAAACACATATAAGAGGAAATCACTTCATTTTAAAACCCAAACTACTACTCCTAAAACTAATCCTTTGATTTTGTCATATGCAGGTAACTATAATCTAAGCAATTATACACCAAATCGCTCAATAATACATCATTACATCCTCAACTGCTCCTGGTCCTCATCATCATCTTTGTAGCATTAAAAGTTATAAAATCACGCTCAATTTCATCAAGTTATAAATTAAATCTATTTTATCTAAATCCTAAACAAATTCTAAAATAAAAATTCTACATTAATACATTAAATTTTGAATTATACAACAAGTAAAACATTTAAATATACAAGAAAATTACAAAAACTACATATAAATTTTAATAGACTAACTTAAAACAAAATTAGGTTATAACATAAATAAAAAGGGTTTGCTTACTCGTCAAGTGAAGCTTGACAAGAAAATGAATCGTGGGAGAGAAGCTTAGGTCTTCAGAGAGGTGTTACGTCGACTATAAAATCAAAAAAGGAGAAAATTGATTTGTTAAGTTTGTATATGAAAGAGCCGTGGGGTTTAATTTTTCATAAGCATTTCCATAAGTGATTTGACAAATTAAAAATGCCAATGAAAAGGTTTTTCCTTAATTTCATTGTTTTGTTGGTAATTAATGATGAAAAATTTCCATAGTATTTTACATTGGTAAAATGCAATGGAATGTTTTTCATCGGCATTTTCATTATTTCTTTTTAATTTTCTAGTAGTTTTATGAAAAAAAATTATATTTTAGCATATCATCTACATTTAAACTTGTATTTTTATAATTTTTTTTTGTTACTCTTGGCTCCTGATTCCAAATTAACAAACCCAAACAAAACTCATTAAAAGCACAAGTTCGAGTCCTACTTACACTAAAATCAAAATTAGAAATCTAAGCCCAATGAAACTATAATAGTACTAAGACTATTGCAACAAGGATTATAGGTTTTCTTATATTAATATACACATAGTAAATATCTAGTATACTTGTACATAAAATCATAAGAAATTTTAAAATACATTAAAAAAAATTCATGCTTCAAATAAAAATTCATACATAGTTTAAGCACCTTAAAATACATGTTTCAAATAAAATTCATACATATTTCAAGTATCTTAAAATACATGGAGTTTCCTCAAAACTATTATACTCTCATTCAACCACTAAACTATTTCATACAAAGTTTCCTTAATTTATTATAGTATTCTACATTAATATGTTGTGTATTAAACATTTTGGAGGAACTACTTGCACAGAATATGTAATTTCCATGGATGCAGACAACATATCAAAATCAAGCAACACATATATTGAATAATCCCTTGCTATTCTATACAATTAAACTCTTGATTTTTCCCAAAATATACTACTACCTAGATTGAAAATCAATCTGCTTTAGTGAAGGAACCCTGCATACCGAAATGGCATCCTAAAATGATGTATTACTGGAATGAACTCAACGCACACCAGACAGGCAGACACCACCACTACCATTCGTTGCAGCACCAAGGTAGGCAGAAATTCACAAGGGTTCTATATAATTAATAACACCACAGACACAGAGCATGTGGAATTAATAATACAAGGTAGGAAATCAGGACCGAGAAAATCATCATACTAAAATCATTCCATCAAGCAAAACATTATAAATGGAAAAATTGTTATTCAAAATCATGGGCAATCGGGACTAGTAAAATCAACATCTGTACAGGGGAATATTACATTTTCACATTTTGACTCTGTATAAGCCTATAGGGGAATATTACATCATGGGTAATCACTAAGGTACAGGGGAACAACTTATGGTGAAGAGGAAGTCGTTGATGATGGGAAAAAAAAGAGACCGTTGTTGATGAAGGCTGAAGAGTAAGTCATTGTTGAAGACTGAAGAGGAGAGTGATGCTGCCTGCCGCTGTTGATGAAAAGGAAGCTGTGAACTGTTGATGATGGGAAAGAAAGGAGATCGTTGCCGCTATTGATGAAGAGGAAGCCGTGAGCTGTTAATGATGGGAAAGAAAAGAGATCGTTGCCGATGTTGATGAAGAGGAAGCCGTGAGTCGTTGATCTCACGGTGGTTGGTTAATAGAGAAGGAGATTAGGGATTTGTTCTTATTGAAAAAGAAGAAACAAAGTCGTAAGGCGTATGCGATACACTGATGACTGAAGAGTGAAGACTAAAGTGACTGTACATTTACCCAATAGCCAATAGGCGCTGGACAACTGGAGCATAGAGGGAAACATTTACTTCAGTTTATGTGTTTTGGTGAAATCGTTAAAACGGTCCTGAAATCGTTTTTTTTTTTGTGATTTCACCCGATTTTAACGATTTCACTCGATTTCAGCCATTTTTGAGTTTTTCAAATGATTCAACACATTAAGCATATATTGACTCGTAAAATCGTATGATTTTACGAGTCAAAACGTGATTTTAACAACCTTGATTATATTAGTAATTTAACTTGGTATCAAATCCCTTAAATTAATAGCAATATGATTTGTTCCACATAGTCAACAACCAACATTCAAAATCAGTCTAGTATGTTAGTTGTCTTTATAGGAATGCAACACATGTTTCATGTTTTAGAGATGCTAAATGAATTGGAATATATCCTCCTAGGCATGTATCCTAAACCAAACCTCTAATCAGCGCACTTCATCTTCATTATGTTGATCCTTTTCAGCATCCCACTTGTTGGGTCATGATGGAATGATTATCCATGCTTTAAGAATCACTTTGCGGCCATCTTAGAGGCTTTAGAAATTTTAGGCTTCCTTATCATGGTATTTTTCAATACCCACTCGACATTTACAACCTTAAATACATGGAGATTCTCGTTAGCATTATCCTTAGTCTCAACATAAGAAACTACCATATTGTTTATCATTGACAATGTTTCTTTAGTCATAGTGATCAAGCTTCCATTAATGATAAAGTTGACTCTTTGGTGCAGTAGTGGTACCATAACTCCAGCAACATGGTATAAGTTACTTGATATAAGAAAGATTGATATCCATTACCTACAAAGTTACTTGGAATGGTTGTGGGCCGATGATTGGATCAATTTCATTGTTTTCCCATAATTTTTCTTGGTGACCGATTATAAGCTCTAATAGCCATGGTGTTTGGCCTCATTGGAAGGCATCCATGTGCATCTTATCTAGCACATATCTTGGAAGCACATTCAAAATAGAGCCATTATCTATATACACCTTCGCAATTACATAGTCTTTGCATTTCCCTATGATGTATAATGGCTTCTTATGACCAGTTCCTTTAGAGTCAAATTCATCCTTAGTGAAGAATAAGTAGTTGGCAGATTGGATTCTGCCTATCAAGTGCTATTTGGAGTCTTGTGTAATATCCTCCTGAGGGATATAAGATTCATTAAATATTTTTTACAAGGCATTCCGGTATAACTTTAAGGTAAGGATCAATGATAATAATAAGATTCAAACATTTGTCCTTTTTAATTGGTCCACCATATTATACTCACTATGTTTCATTAGTTTTTAATTGGTCATAATATTTTTTTTATTTTTTATTTTTTTGTTTTAACTTTATAACATTAAATACAAAAAAAAAAGGCGTTTTACATGTGTCGTCATTTTTTATTATTAATTTTGGGTATTTTACAAAATACAAAAATAAAATACCCCTAGAAGTCCTTTAAATTACCTGAGTGCTACTAGCTAGGTAAAAGACCAAAACAACCTTGGATTTCATTATAAATTACAAAAATACCATTGTTGACATGTGTATCTCAAGCACAGCCACTGTTGGAGAGGGTAAAATTTTCCTATGAGATCTTGGTAAGAGATTCCAATAGTGGTGGTGGTGTTGACCATTGATGACCCAAGAGAGAGAATCGAGCGTTTGAAGCTTTGAAAAACCAAAGTTTTTGTTGGCTTCTTCCAATGATTAAGGCATCAATAACAAAGAGGACTGGGTTTGCTCACAAGGAGGAGAGGGGTCGTTTTGTGGTGGTCCGGAGTTATAATATGGCTAAAGTTGCGAGATTTAAGGAGAGAGAGAGAACGCCAATGAGAGGAAAGAGAGGCTCTAAGTTATGTTATAGTGTGGATAAGTGTATGGAGATTTGGTGCATCGATAACATGGCAAGCTAAAATCAAATGACAAAACTTTTTAATGGCTGAGATGTGTTTGGGTTTTAATCCAGCATGGTAAGCGCTATTTAGATCAGATCAAATCAAGGGTTCAGATCTAATTAATATTTGATCTAATGGTTGGGATGTTTTTGGTATTTTTTAATTTTAAAAAAACAATATCTTATTAAGGTGAATAAAAGGAAATAATTGGGTGAATAGTAAAGTGTATGGTACTTTTTGCTCTTAACAATTGTGCTCATCATTCTCCTCCCCCTCCCTACAATGGCTTTTATAACTAGTGCAAGTAGGAGACAAAATAGGGGAATGATAAGAGATAAAGGTTTGAAGAAAGAATATGTGCCTGCTCCATTGAAAAACTTCTGCATTACTACTACTACTATTATTTTGTTTTATTATATTATATATATATATAATAAAAATATATATAAGGAAAAAAATAAAAAAAACTCAAATCAGTATTAGAATAATTAGTTTCAACTGGCAAAAATTAAGTTTGATTATCAAAAAATTAATTTCAAACACCAAAACATGTTTTTCAATCAGTATCAACCTGGTTGACCCGGTTTTGACCCAAAAAAGCCTGAAACTCATTTTTTATTACCCCAGTCAACATAATTTGATTTGTTTTGACTCAACAAACTCAGTTTTTATAGGGAAAAAGTGGTTGACCCGAGAAAAATATATTTTTGAATTTTAAACTTTTCTTAATTTTTTTATTTTTTATTAAAAATATAAATAAAATAAAATTTAGATTTTAGGGGATCCAAAACTGGGTTATTACAAGTCTTTCCACATCTTATTATTGGCCTCTAAAGGCTATTAATGAATATCTTAGCTGTAGTCCATTAAATCATATAAAAACAAGTTCCTTATATACTGCAAGAGACCTTTCATACTTAAGTTAATGAGTATGTACGAGGAATGAAACATTAAAGTTATATGTTACCTATATAACAAATAAAGATGATGAATGTAGGAGATGTGGACGTTTATATACCTAGTGAAGTAATGAGTTGAATCTTTTTAGGTGGTGATTTATGGGTGTTTATATACCCATGAATCACATCAACTTGCATGAATAAAAGTGTAAATATAAGAATATCCTATATAGTTTATTTTATGGGTAATCATATTAAATGATAGCATCTAATAATGAGTGGTTACATTATTGAGTATGAAATGATATGGATATGTTGACCAAACTCTAGGTATGGACATAATTTAACGTCATTCTATGGATTTCATGATGGTAAGTAGATCGCATTTGTGTTAAATGCTAAGTACCAACCCTATAGAAGGTTAGCGAGCACAAGTAGACCTAGTAGTTGGGTTCAAACATAGGTATCTTGAGCCCAACCACTTGGAAATATGGTGGAGTTTGATTTGGGCATGGGCATCCTAAGCCTAACCACTTGGCAATGTGGTGGAGTTAGGTTTGGGTATAGTCATCTCTAACCCAACCCAGGATGGTAGCGGATTGAGCCACTAGAGCTTGAGATGGAACTTTCAAGATCGACCTTGAGCCCTCATCTAAGTGATGGTTTGAGATGGTGGAGTCCCCAGGGCTCAAGCCCAACCCCTTACCTTGGTGAGATAGGATAAGAGTGGTGAGATCCCTTGAAACGAAGCCCAAGTCCTCACTTGGGTGAGATGAGCTCAGGGTAGCTTATACCACACCCATCAATCATGGGTAATCCAAGCTCGATGGTGTGAAGTCTATATCCATCAACCAATCATTAAAGCATCTCCAATGCAAAAAGCTAAATTGAGAAGCTAAATTGATAAAATGGCTTTTGAATAGTATAAATATAGCTTTTTTGATTATGTGCATTCCAATGGTAAAAAGCTATTTAGAAAAGCCATTTATATTTTAATATATTTCATATTAAATTTATTTTTATATAATTATATAACTAATTTAGATATTTTATATATAATATAATTATGATGTTATTAATTATATAATTAATATGAGTAATTTATAAAAATAATATAAAATTTGATGAAATAATATGAAAGTTAAAAGATATAATTTAAAATTAAACTTAAAATTTATTTATATGAATATTTTTAATTTTAGTTTTATATGTTACTGTTAAAAATTTAATTTTTTAAAAGTAAATTCAAATTCAAACTTAAAAAAAAAACGTCAATATTTTAAATTTGGATTTTTATTTTTTTTAAAAAAAATTCATGCTTTGAAAAAATGACCGCCACCATTTTAAATTTTAAAATTTTAAATTTTGAAAAAATAACCGCCAACATTCTAAGATTTCAAAATTTGAAAAATTAATCCATTTATAAATATTCTCATATACCTTAACATTTTTTCTCATCATTCCATTGTTTTCTCTCCAATCAAAAATATATTTCATTAAAATTCATCATGAATCATTCTAATTTTAATTTTTATGATGCTTTTGATTTTGATGATGACACTCCTGTGTTTGCTTTTCAAGTTGCTGCTGCTGTGGTTGCTGAAGAAGAATCGAATAATCAAGGGCGGAGAACAGGGTATCGTGGCTCTATTCTTGGCCACAATATTGTCAATCGTAATAGAAAGGAAGGTGAGTTGAGGTTATATAATGATTATTTTGCTGAAAATCCTAAATTCACTGAAACTCAATTTCGAAGAAGATTTAGGATGAGTCGTCGTCTTTTTCTTCGGATTGCAAATGCAGTGGAAGCTCATAATCCATATTTCAAACAAAGGACAGATGCTCTCGGTGTTCTTGGTTTATCTTGTCTTCAAAAGGTAACTGCAGCTCACAGAATACTTGCATATGGTATTCCTGCAGATCTTACTGATGAATATCTTCAAATTGGAGAAAGCACTGCGATAGAAAGTCTTAGAGCTTTCGTCAAAGCAATCGTAGAAGTTTTTGGTGATTGGTATCTAAGAGCACCAAACGAGGCCGATGTTTGTCGATTATTATCAATTGGAGAGCAGCGTGGATTTCCAGGGATGTTAGGGAGCATTGATTGTATGCATTGGAAATGGGAGAAATGCCCAATTGCATGGCATGGGATGTATACTGGTCATTGTCGTGAACCAACTATAATTCTAGAGGCGGTGGCTTCACAAGATCTTTGGATATGGCATGCCTTTTTTGGAATGCCTGGATCATTAAATGATATTAATGTTCTTGATCGGTCACCTATCTTCGCTGCACTTGCTGAAGGTCGTACTGCTCCTGTCAATTATACAATTAATGGGCATGAATATACAATGGGATACTATTTAGCAGATGGGATTTATCCTAATTGGTCAACTTTTGTTAAGACAATCCCAAGGCCATTAGGAGCAAAGAGAAAATATTTTGCAAGTAAGCAAGAGTCTGCAAGAAAGGATGTAGAGCGGGCATTTGGAGTGCTCCAATCTCGTTTTGCAATTGTACGTGGACCTGTTCGATACTGGGATGAAGAAACGCTTGCAAATATTATGAAAGCTTGCATAATAATGCATAATATGATTATTGAAGATGAATGAGGAATGAACCTTGGATTTGACCATGAACGTGAAGTCAATTCCTTTATATTAGTGTCACATGGTGAAATACCAGAACTACATGATTTTCTTCAAACTCATAATCGAATCAGGGATAGAGCAACTAGCTCTCAACTACAAGAAGATTTGGTTGAACATTTATGGGAACAATATCGTAACGAGTAGAATCATTAGCTTTGAACTTCTTATGTCATCATAATTTTCAAGTTTTTTATGTTTTTTTTTTCATTATGGTTGTTGTCTTTTAAGTTAATTAATCCTACTTATTATTGTTTTTCAGTATGGTTGTTGTCTTTTAAGTTAATTAATCCTACTTATTGTTGTTTTTCATTATGGTTGTTATCTTTTAAGTTAATTAATCCTACTTATTGTTGTTAAGTGTTAGAAAAACTTCAAAAAAGTATTATGAATTGATACCACTTTTATAACAATATATTTAAAATAACCAATAAATTTTTAAATATTTAATAAAAAATACATTACATTAAACAATAAATAAATCTAGTTAATTAAAAATTAAAACCCCTCTTTTGCATAATTTCTAACTTTCTATTTTGGAAATACGCTGCAGAAATTGGATCCAAATTAGAAATATCCATTTTCATAATTTGTTCTTCTTTCTCAATCATGTCCAATTCTTGTTTCTCTTGACTTTGTTGAATCATCATAGCTTGTTGCTCTAACATAATTTTTTTGTCTTGTTTCTTCTGATCCTCAATTTCAACTAGAGTATCCCTGAATTGTTGTAAGAGATTTGTTATAGTTGTCTCCCCAACTTTATCTTTTCCTTGTTTACGTTTAAGTCATTCCTTTGCAGCCTTCTGACCAATTGGTCTATCTTGATAAATCAACGGTTCACTGTCTTCTCCTAAACTAACAGAATCAGGGGTAGATGGAGCTGATGAAGTCAAACTTGCATTGACATGACTTTTTTGTTTCTTGTTTGACCTTTGATATTGACTTGCACGCTCAAATTGCCATTTGGGTTCTTTTCTTAAGATAACCCAACAATGTTCTAGTTGAAATCGTTTGCCAACGCAAGAAGCATACATTTGTCGAGCATCATTAATCTGGTAAGTAAAAAATTAGAGAAATTAAATAATGTTAAAATATATGTTAAACAATTTAACATGAAAACAAATAATAAAATTACCCTTGATTCTTCGGTCATTCCACTTTGCTGATGATTTTCAATTTGAGTAACAAATCCAACAAATTTACCGACTTCTCTATTTATTTCTTGTCATCTATTTGAGATGCTTATTTGGGAACGATTACTCAAGTTTCCTCCATTCTCAACAAAGTAAGCATGTACTCGAGCCCAGAACTGTTTTGTTTGTTGTTCAACTCCTGTAATTGGATCTTTGTTTGTATTTAGCCATGCAGAGACAAGTAAACAATCTTCCTCTGGTGAGAAGTTTTTACTTTGTGATTTTTTCTTGTATGGACATTCAAATTCGAGTATGTTAAGTCATCAATTAATTGATTAGAATCACTTGGTTGAGAGAGAATATCTTCTGACTCACTCATAAAAAAGTTGGTGAAAGAGCTTGAAAAATTTGAATCCATCTACATTAAAAAAAACCTCAAGTTAAAACCTTATAAGAGAGTATAAAAGAAGCGCACATTCAATATCTAGCAATTTTATAGTTTACATACATGTGAATTAATAACAAGCATTGCATCTTACTTGTTCTAACATTACAATTTGACTATTTTTTGGAACTAAGAGATGATTAATATACTGGTTTAATTGCATTTTTAATAAGACAAAATATAATTAACCTCAAATTAAAACAAACAACCAAAAATAAATTTTAAATATGTCCCTCTATATTTTTATCAATATCAGCTACCATTATTACTTCCTCTTAATTTTTTCAAAGATAACAACATAAATAAAAATTTGTTTTCCTTAACCCATATCAAAAACATAAAATAACAAAGAAATAAAAATCATCACAAATATCAAATTAACAACAAAAAATCTATAAAATCAAGAGATATTAAAGAGTAAATATAAATTTTTTTTAAATAAACATACCTTTTAATTTCAGCTAATTAACACAACTGATGTTATTAATTAACCAGAGAATAATTAATTCTTGTTTTTCTAAATTTGAGAGAAGAGTGAGTTTTTCTAAATTTGAGAGAAGAGTGAGGCACAATACAAGATTTTTTAAAAAAACAAGTTTTTTCCTTCCTTTTAAAGAAAAAATAAATATTGTTGCCAACGGCTATAAAAATAGCCGTTGGCAACGTTAACTTAAATTTACCTCTTCTACAGGAACCTGTAGAAATGCCTCTGCTTAAATTAAAAAGCCATTTTGGCTTCTTTGATGGCTACTCCGTTGGAATAACTTAATAAAGATCCTAAAGGCAAAAGTACATGTTTTTGGATTTAGCTCTCCATTTGCACTCTTTTATTTATATATATATATATATATATATATATATATATATATATATAATTTGTTGATATTTCAATTTAAACATAAGCCTAACCACTTGGCAATATGATGGAGTTAGGTTTAGGTATAGTCATCTCTAATCTAACCCAGGATGGTAACGGATTGAGCCACTAGAGCTCAAGATGGAACTTTCAAGAGTGACCTTGAGCCCTCGTCTAAGTGATGGTTTGAGATGGTGGAGTCCCCAGAGCTCAGGCCCAACCGCTTGCCTTGGTGAGATAGGATAAGAGTGATGAGATCCCTTGAACTGAAGCCCAAGTCCTCACTTTGGTGAGATGAGCTCAAGGTAGCTTATACCACACCAATCAATCATGGGTAATCCGGGCTCGATGGTGTGAAGTCTATATCCATCAACCAATCATTATATATATATATATATATATATATATATATATATATATATATATATATATATATATTTTTTTTTATATTTAAATATAAACATAAACATTTATGGTTATTGTAACTATTATTTTAATTAATTTGTTCCATGAGATAAGTTTTGAACCGATATCACTAAAAAAAAAAAATCAAATTATTTTAAGATTATTTAGAATAAAGTGGAGTTGATTTTTATAGAATAAAAAAAAATTAATCAGGTATATAAGATTATTGACTTGATTGTCTAAGGAATTGATGGTCCATTTAAAATTACAAGCCCAGATAAATTAGCACCATTAAATTTTATAAAGAAATATATAAATTACATAAAAATAAATAAAATAAACTTAACAAACCCTAGATGACTATAGTTTTGTTAAAGCTAAAATTAAAAATATCCCTAATGTGCATTCTCTCATTTTAATATTAATAAGTTATTTGGTGTTGAAATTATTATGACTTCATATATAAAATTATTAATTATTAATTATTCATATGTTATTGTCTGGGTACAGTACAGGTATTAGATTAAGAATCTTTAAAGATGAGAGACCTTGTTGAAACAACAACATAAATACCTCTGGCCTTGATTTGCACACCAATTCTTAAAAATACTAATATAACTATTAAGTAGCGGTTTAAAATTTCATTACAAAACAAACGGTGTTTCATGAAAATTTAAATTTATTTTTATTTAAAATTAATATATTTAAAAGTTTTAGATATGCTGATATTTAAAATAATTTTTTAAAGATAAAAGCTATTATCTTGATGTATTTTTAAGCGAAAAACATTTTAAAAAATAACCACTATCATATTTTCAAATATCCTTTTTAAAATGCAATCACTTAAAAAAACAATTATTACCATACTCTCAAACATCCTTTAAAATATTATATTAACTGTGTTTTATTATTTTTAAAAATCATTTCTGAAAATAAAAGGGAAAAACAATAGGATAAAAGTACATACTTATACAAGAAAAAGGTTCCATCGCACCCTCATGGCAATTACTTATCGGATTTGTCAGGATTCTAAAGATTTTGCGCAAGATGGAAAGTAATTAATTAGAATGTTGTTCTTCGTGATGTGCTTACCAGGGGCCAAACAAGCCAGCAAGCATCTGTGTGTATAAAAAAACATACACACACCGAGGCTTGCACTTCAGTGATTTTAGTAGGCTTTGTCCTGTCTATATATCCTGAGTTCGAGCCTTTGCGTGTATGCTTGTCATCCTCGTGGTGTTTTATATGTTTGCTAGGCTTGCAGGATATTTAGTAGATCCGAGAATTAGTCGTGGTGCGCGTAAGTTGGTACGGACACCCTTGATTATATTAAAAAAAAAAACATACAGATGGTACGATTCCATCAAGAAGTTGATGTTCCCTTTCTTTGTGTTTAAGTAACATTGTCCCTTCAGGGATGCCAATTACTGGATATGAACACCACAGCAACATCTCTTGTAAATAAATAAATAATCTTTATATGATCACAAAAAAAATCTCACCCTAGAAATAACCTAATCAAGTGCTAATCGCATGATTAGTGAGTCCATTTCTTTAATGCTAATCATCAGGTAGGTTATGCCATTACTTGTACACGCTTTTGCACTGGATAGAAACTCTGCCTCCGTAGGCCTTTTCCACATGCTTACCAATCTTAATCCGATGGCTCACCTTCCTTACCAAACGTTGACCACCGGCACACCACCATTGACTTGTTCAAATAATTAGATGGAGTAAAAGTTGATGAGCCCATGAATATATATATATATATATATATATATATATATATATATATATAGGAGTAGATAAATACTGTCAAAACATGCAATTGTGCCAGCGGATTTTGATCATAGTTTTTTAATATAAAAAAAATATTCATGGGTTTCAACAGGCATTCGCTTGTGATATATCACTAGTAATAGTTTTTTAATATAAAAATAATATTTATGAATTGCTAATATAATTTTTAATATAAAAAAAATAAATAATGTGAGGATTATTTAGATATGATTCAATTGACTTAATGGATCTAAACATAATATTTATGACTAATAAAAACATGATTTGCCTCAAATTTTTTAAAACAACATCTTTTATTTTTTAAAAAATATTGAAATGACAATATATTGGATCGATCTGGGTCAACTCCGGGTTAATTTTTCAAATTCAGAACCTAGGTAATGAGATCATGATTACTCCATAGAAAACAAATTGATACAAATTATGAATCTCAATCCCCAATTAATTCAAAATTAAATAATAATTTTGAAAAAAAATCAAATAAGAAAATAACTCGTCTCAACTCGAATTAACTTTTCAACACACATGACCCGCGTCATGAGATTTAGATGACCTTATAGAAAACAAACTAAAACAAAGTATGCACTTCAATTCTAAAAAAATTCTATGTTGAAGAATGAAATTGAAAAAAATAATTAAAAAAAGACACAAAAAATACCAGAGTCGACTTAAGTTAACTTGTCAAACTCATAACCCGGGTCATGAGATTGTGATAACCTTAAAAAAAATCAAAACAAATTATAAAATATAATTCTCAAACGACTAAAATGTTGAAAGATGAAATTAAAAAAATAACTTATTAAAAAAAGAATAAAAAATTACTCGAGTTAACCACGTTAAACCTACTAAACTCGTGATTCGGGTCATGCAGCTAGTGTAACCTGATAGAAAACAAAATAAAATAAATTACAAAGAACAATTCTTAATTAATCGAACGTCAAAAGATAAAATTGTAAAAAGATTTAATTAAAAATAAAATAAAAAAATATAAATTAATCTAGTTAACTTGTTAAATTTGTTTCATGATAATATAATAATCTTATAAAAAATTAAAATAAATTATAAAATTTAAAATAGACAAACTCAATACAAAAAGAAGAACTAAATTAAAGAAAAAAAAATGAATAGCAACTCGTGAAGTCTCATTCAAGGTTTGTTATAATTGTATCAAAGTCTTTGTCAAAGAATATATATAAATGAATATATAAAATAAAAACGTCTAGCTTCTTACAACGAACTATGATG
>Ga0325401_1002781_pt1 | contig 15703 bp, 7 predicted proteins | sample PopdelMetagenome_FD_205666 | JGI IMG/M metagenome (GOLD analysis project Ga0325401, IMG submission 205666) | Populus deltoides microbial communities from Bellville, Georgia, United States - Xylem-PdKOR-R2 | ecosystem: Host-associated > Plants > Phyllosphere > Stem > Wood/Secondary xylem | place...
TTAATCTACTCTTTCAAAAGTTTCCAAGGAGTACTAATTTCGTTTGCAACATGCTTTAATATTTTTTTATAGTATTTAGAAATTCTAAAGCAAGATATATAAATTTAATAATGAAAATGAAACCCAGAATAAAATTGGAGAATTCCACGAAAACTATTACTTAATATATTTAAAAGAATTGAGATGTTATTTAAAGGAGTTGAGATGTGAAATTACATGAATAATGAAGGAGCTTATAAATCTCGTTATTTTTAAGGTTTTTGAAGAAATGATAGCAGTTGTTTTTTAAAATTTTTATTTTTTAAAAATATATTATAATAATATATATTTTTTATTTTATTTTTAATATTAATACATAAAAAAAATTAAAAAATTTTATTTATTTATTTTTTCAAAATTTCTTAAAATTTCACTTCCACCGCTGCAATGGACACTACAAAAACAAAAACGTGCTTCAAGGAAAAAAAAAAAAAGGAAAAGGAAAGGAATGAGGTCCAATTAGAAAGATATCAAAAGTCGAAGGACGTGAAAATCAATTAATCGTAGTTTCTTTAAACGACAGAGAATGGTTTAAACAAACCGTGCTCTTCAGTCCGTAGTCGTTCATATCTACCCATCAACTCAAACTCAGTGACTTGTAGCTCACAGGCAAGAGCAACAAAAACCAAAATTTCAATCCAATAAAGAATGAAAAGAAATGGAGCAAGAAGAGCTACAATCTTGCTTCGAATGCCTTAAACGACGAATCAATTCCGATTTCTCAGACAAGCTAATCTTCTCTTATGCTCTCTCCGATTCTGCTTTCCCCTTCGCCTCCTCTGCCGTCGTGCAGGTACTTTTCATCATCATCTTCTTCCTCTTCTTATTTTTAATTTTTTTCTGGTTGATGTATTTAAATTAGCAGCATAATAATTGGTGTCGTCTGTGTTCGAAATGGAGCAGGTGTCAAATTCTAATGGAAATTCATCTACTTCGGCTTCGGCTTCTCAGTTTGTGCTGGTGCAGCTGCCGAGTCATAAACACAATTGCTTGACCGAATACGTGTAAGATCATTTTCTCACGACTTCAATTTTCCACTGATTATGATTCCTTCCGAGGCTTTAAAATAGGTTTATTCACGAGCTACTTAATCTGCGAAGAGATTCGAATTCTCAAGTGAACAATTGTTGTTGCCTAACTTGCCTTACCAATCTCGACGATGAACAACATAAATGAGATTTCTAGTATAACCGCATGGTTTTAATTTCACAAATCATGAATTTATTTATTTATTTAGTCCAAAGGGCATCATCATAAACTGTGCATCATACGAGTGTAAAGCATTTGCACAAAATAAACTAATCTCAAATGAATTTTTGCATCTTCTCATTGGCAGTAATGAGTGTGTTCTGCAAGATAATGAAGAAAGCGATGGTCATGTGATTGATGATAACCAAGATCAGGCAAAGGTCAATGGTCTGACTGCTGGGCCAGCTACATCAGATTCTTCATTAGATCAATCTCTGTGTTTACAAAATGGTGACAAGATAGCCAATGTAAATCATACAGGGTTCGGAAGTTCTGCGTGTGCCCACTCTAGTAGGTTTGCATGTGTCCGAACAATACCTGCATTGGTCCCAACTGCTCATATTGGTATTTCGTCGTATTCCAACTTCCAAAAGATTGCTTCTGACTTCTTGTCTGGGTCTCTGGAAGATCATGTATTGCGCTCCCTCAGTCTACTTATTGAAGGAAAAGCTTCAGGGAGAGACGGTGTGAATTTTCTTCGATTAATTGGGCTACCTTCATTTGAGGAGAGTGGGATTCCAGGTTGCTTGAGGCATCCAAACATAGTTCCTGTTCTTGGCTTGCTCAAAACATCCGAGTATGTCAATTTGGTGCTTCCTAAAACTCCATGTACCTTAGAAGGCATTCTGCATTACTGCCCCAAGGCCTTAAAGTCTGAGTGGCATATAAGGTTTCTGGCATATCAGCTGCTGTCTGCACTAGTTTATTTACATGGTTTAGGGGTTTCCCATGGTAATATACACCCATCCAATGTAATGCTAACTAATTTGTGCTGGTCTTGGCTTCGTATCTATGATAAGCCTATATCAGGATCAAATGCAAGTTCAAGAAAAGGTGAATCTGATACTCCTTCTGCCTCTGCAAGATTATGCTGCTGCACTGACAGCTGTTTTTCTCAAGTCCTCTATGCGGATCTGAAGCTTTCACCTTCTGTAGAGTGGCATTCACAATTTGATCAGTGGTGGAAGGGAGAGCTGAGTAATTTTGAGTATCTGCTCGTCCTAAATAGATTAGCTGGGAGAAGGTGGGGAGATCACACATTCCATACAGTAATGCCATGGGTTGTAGATTTCAGTACAAAACCAGATGAAAATTCTGATTCAGGGTGGCGGGACTTGAGCAAAAGCAAGTGGCGACTGGCAAAAGGTGATGAACAGTTGGACTTTACCTTTTCAACATCTGAAATTCCACATCATGTATCAGATGAATGCCTTTCCGAGTTAGCTGTCTGCAGTTACAAAGCTAGGAGGTTACCCCTGAGTGTTCTGCGTCTGGCTGTTCGTTCAGTTTATGAACCTAATGAATATCCTTCTAATATGCAAAGACTGTACCAATGGACGCCTGACGAGTGCATCCCAGAGTTCTATTGTGATCCTCAAATTTTTTATTCTCTACACTCTGGCATGACTGATCTGGCAGTACCTCCCTGGGCAGGCAGTCCAGAGGAGTTCATCAAACTGCACCGAGATGCTTTAGAAAGCGAGTGGGTCTCATACCAAATCCATCACTGGATTGATATAACCTTTGGCTATAAAATGTCAGGGCAGGCTGCTGTTTCTGCCAAGAATGTTATGCTGCCTTCATCAGATACTGCAATGCCAAGGTCAGTGGGACGCCGCCAGCTTTTTACTCGACCACACCCTGTGCGCCGGGTTGTTGCCAGGAAGAAAAATGATAGTGCCAATACTTCTATGAATCAAAGCCAATTAAATGTCGCAGAGAATGATACACCTCTCCTTTCTGAAACTGTTCATTTGCAACAATTAGAAGAAGTAACTGCATTTTCTGAGCATGCTGGGTATTTGAGTCCCTGCTATTATTACAATCCAGAAAACATTGCAAAGGATGTCCCTTCTGTTAAAGAGTTAGCAAGGGAGACATTTAAGAAAAGCATATGCAAACCACTTGAAATGAGCAGAAACCACGGGGTGCCATGTGATATTAATTTAAGCTATCTTCTTGAGCATATGGAGGTGGAGGGTGAAGGTTCCTTGGGATATCAAGAATTATTGCTTTGGAGGCAGAAATCATCTTGTTCAAGGGCCCTTTCAGAAGATGTTGCGAAGGACATATTTTCTGTTGGTTGTGTCTTAGCTGAACTGTACTTGAAGAGGCCCCTTTTCAATTCAACTTCTTTAGCTTCATACATTCAAAGTGGTATTTCACCTGGATCAATGCAAGAACTTCCTCCTCACACTAAAGTACTTGTTGAAGCCTGTATCCAGAAGGATTGGGCAAGGTATTGGTTTTTACCTTTATATATATACTAGGTTTTGTTTTTCTTAAGATAATGAAATAACATGGTTGGGAATTTTGCTCTTCTCATCCAATGTTTTAAATGATTTTGTTTTACTTATTTATCTTATTCATATGTACATGGGTCTACTTTTGCGTGTGTTTGTGGCAGTGTGCTTGCATTTGAGCTATATCTCTTCCTTTATCTCTCTTAATGATCAGGAGGCCATCTGCCAAAAGCATTCTGGAATCTCCATATTTTCCTGCAACAGTGAAGTCAGCCTACTTGTTTATTGCACCACTTCAGCTTCTAGCAAATGATGGACCCCGTCTTCAATACGCTGCAAATTTTGCAAAACAAGGAGCATTGAAAGCAATGGGGACTCTTGCTGCTGAAATGTGTGCACCTTATTGTTTACCTCTTGTAGTCAATCCTCTGTCAGATATTGAAGCTGAATGGGCTTATGTTCTGCTGAAAGAATTCTTAAAATGTTTGACACCAAAGGCAGTGAAGGGCTTGATCTTGCCAGCTATCCAGAAGATTCTGCAGGCTAGTAATCAACTTTGTTATTACACATCTCATTTGTGTGCAGAATTTTCGTTTCTTACTTTGTACTTATTTAAATATTTAGTTCAGACTGCAGGTTATTCACATTTGAAGGTATCTCTTCTCCAAGGTTCATTCGTGCAAGAGATATGGAACTTCATCGGTAAACAAGCATATTTGGAGACAGTACATCCTTTAGTTATTTCGAATTTGTGTATTGCTCCTCACAGGAGTTCAGCTGCTGTTGCTTCTGTGCTACTGATTGGCACAAGCGAAGAGCTCGGTGTACCTATCACAGTTAACCAGGTTCATTATATGTAGAGTTTTGGCCTTTGTAATTGGTGGTAGAAGAAATAAATTCATACGCCCAAATCTACTTGGATATGCTTTTTTTTTTCCTTGTGGCTATAAGACTGTCTTTTGTTGCAGACGATCTTGCCTTTGATATACTGCTTCGGAAAAGGACTCTGTCCTGATGGAATTGATGTGCTGGTTAGACTTGGTATTCTCAGTTCTTTGGTTTATGGGACTATTGTCCTCTCTGGAATTTGCACATTCAGCTTACTAAGATACCTTTATGCTTTGATGTTTCAGGTGGTCTTTTTGGAGAAACCTTTATTATCAGGCAGCTGTTGCCATTGCTTAAACAAGTTGCCCGTTCTTGTGTCAATGTTTCAAATACCACTAAACCTGAGCCCGTTCAGAGCTGGAGTGCTTTAGCTCTTGTAGACTGTCTAACAACATTAGATGGTCTAGCTGCTCTCTTGCCGGGGGAGGTGGTTGTAAAGGAGCTGGTTGAAGTATGGATGTCATTTGCAGCTCTCATCAAACTTGTTCTCTTCACAATGAAGACTTAACAATCTTAACGCTGCATCTTTGATCATGCAGGGTAGAAGTTTACATGTTATGGTTCTTACACAGACCAACTTGGAAATTTCAGTGCTTCAGGTGGTCCAAAATTCAAAGTTGTTTTCTTCATGATGCAGTTGCTCTTGATATAATTTTTTTTTCTTGAAGGCTTTTGTAGCTTATTGATTCCTTATCTCAAACGTGATTCATATGAACCATAATTATTTTTCATGCATCAATGTTTGAAGCACAACTTCTACCTGTTCAACGCTTGCTTATTTCACTCTAGCATTTCTTGTTAGCGAGATGCTTATTAGGCACCTGAAAAGTGCACTCTTTGATGCTTTGAATTGGAGAGCTGTCTTGATTTTATTTGTTTATCATCTGACTGTCATTCAGTTAGCTATTCTGAAGTTCCCTGCCCTCTTTTATATGAAGTTGATTATCTTAATGTGCCATGACTTTTATTCCCACTTTTTGTTGACCCTATTTGTATTTCTGTGTCTCTAACAAGTAAAGTGACCTCTCTGTTGGCTAGGTTGCTGCTACTACTTTATTAGCAGCTTGTCAGAGAATTGGACCAGATTTAACAGCATTGCATGTTCTGCCACAACTTAAAGAGTTATTCGATGAGCTTGCTTTCTCACAGGAAGCACTGACTGGCTCTGGGTCTTTTGGCCAAAACTTGAAAATTTCCAAATCAAAAGTAGATGGGGAGGTTCAAATTGGAAGCCGTATGGATCTTGTGTGAGTGTCAGTCGTACTTATTATTACTTTTCCAACAAACCTATTTGGCTTGGAATACACCTTGCACTGATAGCTGATTTGTTTTATTCATGCTTGTCTCGATCTTTAATATGGCTCTGCTTGTACTTATTTTCAGGTTGCTTTTGTATCCTTCTTTTGCATCTCTTCTTGGGATTGAGAAACTTCGCAAATGTTGTGCCACATGGTTGCTTCTTGAGCAATATCTCCTACGGTATCATAATTGGAAGGTATGCTGCCATCATGCTCTTACTGTTAACATGAAACTTTTAGTATGAAAATCTGCGTGTCATGCATTTGCATGCATGAGCTCTTTGCATATCATATTTCTGAACCTGTCATGATTCAGTGGGAATATACAGGGGAATCATCTCGAAGTGGAGCAGAAAATACAACTGCTAATAGACCTTCTTTGAACAAGGGTTCAACATCTGATTATAACCCTGCCAAGCTGTTACTTAATGGGGTTGGGTGGTCAATTCCACAATCACAAGGGATTAAAGGTGCAAAAAACCTGATGCCTCAAAAACGATTCAATGACATTCATCAAAGGCCAGTTGAAAGCCATGCAGCAACTTCAAACCTTTTGAAGTCAGAACCCTGGTTTTGGTTCCACAGTCCAGCTGCTAGTTGGGATGGTCCTGATTTCCTTGGCCGTGTTGGGAGTTTGAAAGAGGAATTACCATGGAAAATTAGAGCATCTATTATATATTCAATCCGAGCTCATCATGGAGCCTTAAGATCCCTTTCTGTTAGCCAAGATGAGTGTACGGTTTTCACAGCAGGAACTGGTCCAGGGTTCAAAGGAACTGTTCAGAAGTGGGAGCTCTCAAGAATAAATTGTGTTTCTGGCTATTATGGTCATGAAGAGGTTTGTATCTTCTATTGTCTCATACATAAGCTGTTGCCTTCTGTGTTGTAAACTAAGCAATCTTTAACTAAAAAAAAGTATGTTAACATGCAAACTTGCACACACATAAACGCTGATACTTGAATACTCAACGGGAATGCAGTCACGGTAGTTTTCTGCATGCTCCTATTATCAGGGGAAAGTAACAAAGAAGATATTTGTTTGTTCTTCTCTCTGTACCTTTTAATTTAAGATTGTTATGTTCCTTATGGAGTGAGGATGGTATTGCACGTATTGGTTTATAAACATAAGAACTAACACCAATGGCTCCGGTATTTTCAAAATCCTGAGGCTGTAACTTTAGTTTCTAATGTTCCAAAGTTGCTCCTAATTCTTGTCAACTATCAGCTTTGCATTGATGTTTGCCACACCTTAAGCTCTTTTTTTTTTTTATGTGGTATGGTTGTTTCCTACAGCTAATTGGTTATGCTACTCTTAGGTTGTGAACGACATTTGTATATTATCATCGAGTGGAAGAATTGCATCTTCTGATGGAACCATTCATGTTTGGAATAGCAGAACAGGAAAAGTGGTATCAGTTTTTTCTGAACCATCAGTTTATTCTGCACATATTTCAAGTCCATCATCTCAATCAAAGACAAATGATCACCATTCAAACATGCTGAACCCTAATACACTATCAAGTGGATTGTTGACTAGTGCATTTGATGGGAGCTTATACACTTGCATGCATTATTTGGAATCTCTTGAAAGGCTCGTGGTTGGCACTGGAAATGGTTCCCTCAGGTGAATTTTCTTTGTGATTCCATCTTGAGTTGGAACAGTCTTATTCTGATGCAGTTAATAGTTTAAAAAGTTTACTCAACTGCACAGGTTTATTGATGTTTCCCAAGGTCGAAAGCTTCATCTTTGGAGGGGTGAATCTGCTGAATTTTCTTTTCCTTCTCTTGTCTCTGCCATTTGCTCATGTGGATTTGACAAAACGCCAGCAGATGGAGCTTTTGCTCAACCTTCTTGGGTTGCAGCTGGACTAAGTTCTGGTCATTGCAGGTTATTCGATTTGAGAAGTGGAAATGTTATTGCCTCTTGGAGGGCTCATGATGGATATGTGACTAAGGTATATGATTAAATTGCCAAAGAAAGAAATTTAATTTGAAGTGGTATTCTTCTTACTTTCCATGCATGCAGTTGGCTGCACCGGAGGACCATTTGCTTGTTTCCAGTTCTCTTGACAGGACCTTGCGAGTTTGGGACCTGAGAAGGTAGTGTCAAATTTTCTTATTTACATCTTCTGAGTGCTTTTAAATCCCTTACCGGCAAATTGCATCTATTATGTAATCTATGGAGCTTGATTTTGTTTTAAATTAACAAGAACCTAAAGCCCGTGGGAAAAGTACTTAGAAATGCCTTTATTCAATATGGATTGGATCAGTGAAATTACTATTTTTTCCTTGTAAAAAAAAATTGAATTGTCTATTAGGGGTACTGTCGTCTATTCACATGGTTCATTGGTCATTATAGAATTGATCGGGGCAGCTCGGTCTTTTTATATTTTTTCATAGTATAATTATTTAATTCCTCTCAAAAGCAAAAGATTATTTAACTTGGATTTGGGAGCTTTTTCAAAACAACACAGTTAAATGATTGTATTGCCTTTAAAATCAAAATTTTTTTAGCTTGCTCCAGTAGCTCATGCATCAGCTTATGGTGGCAAAAAACAGATTCCTTGGTCTTTTTTGAATCGTCATGGCAAGGCCTACCTCCCTAGGCAGCATGTGTGGTGTAATTCTCTCTAATTGGGTGCCCGTTGACTCCCCCCCCCCCCTTTTCTCTCTCCTTCATTTTCGCGCCCAACCTCCCAAAATTTCAAGGCAACCCTTGAATTTGTTTTTCTTTCAGAATTGGTTCTTGTTCTTTCTATTGATATTTTATTTGAATTAATTTATAGAATTGAAATTTTTATCTGTCAGATGTGGTTTACATTTCTTTGATTACTATTTATTTTCTTTGAGATCATTGTCAAAATTGATTTTTTTATGATCTCATCCATTTTTTATTGATATTTTTTATGTTAGCAAATTTTTTAAATTGATATTTTTTTTCAATTTTATTCTTCAACATTAAATTGAGCTTTTTAATTGAGCTCATGTATAGGATTTAATGGGTTGTGAATTTAGAATATTAACCTAAGTTTGGAGATTGGCCTAAGTTTATTTTTTTAAAAAGCTCATGTTTTTTCAGTTTCATCATTAATTTAATTGGAGATTGAGTTCCGTTATTTTTTTTATTTACTTTCTATAGGAACATTCACTGTTTTGAAAATGACAAGCATTATCTTAGGTCTTTCATTTGTTGTTCTTTGTTAAATTTAGCTTTTTTCAAAAGAAATTTTAGTTTTGAATTAAATTAAATCAATTGCTTAAATATAAGCATGATATGTTCACTTTATGATATTTTTGTTGGCTTAAATATAGCATTTTTGGTTTTTTTTTTAATTGAATATTTTTTTTCATTTTCAGCTTTCAATATTCGGTAGATTAGAATTGGGCCTTATATTTTGTTTTGATTTGGGTTTCATGGGGTTCTCATAGTCTTATGCTTTGGATCGCGGGTTTTGCGGGTTAACCATGGTTTGCCTGAGTCGAGCCAATGTATTGTTGTTTTAATATTTGTTTTTTTTTTAAATGTTGTTCAATATGTCAACAACTCAATATTTTTAGTATGCATCGAATTTTTTACTTCCTAACATCTTTATAATTTTTTTCAAGGTTAGAAAAAAAATATTTGACGGGCTAATAATCTAGTGAATTCTATAACAATACAAATGCCTACTAAACTGATGAAACTTTTACAGTGTCTGCTAGGATTTAAGTATGCAAGTCTTTGTTTTTTCCTTACCAATTAGTTCTAAATGAGTCCTGTCCCTAGATCAATGTTAGAACTTTCATTCTCACTTATCTTTATGCTAGTCTTACAAATCTGAAATATTTTCCTTTACATTACCTTATTCTGATAAATTTCTTTGAAAACATGATGGTCCATTCTGACTTGTTTCTGTCCTGTCATTTTGTGTTGTCATATTCTATTTTCCAATTTAATGGACTTTATAATTTTTCTTGCAGGAATTGGCCGCCACCACAGCCATCTGTTTTAAGAGGTCATACAGACGGTGTATCTAGTTTCTCAGTTTGGGGTCAAGACATTATTTCCATTTCCAGAAACAAGATCGGGCTCTCCACTTTATCTAGATCTACAGAAGAAGTACGTTAACTGCCTTATAATTCAAACCATTCTTGTTTTAAGCACATAACTTGCATCAAATGTATGGATTTATTTTCATATTGCTTATACTGATTAATGCCAAGCCTAATCAAGCCCTGCGTTAGGTAAAAACAAGATGAAAATATATGCTCTCACCTCATTGAAAAACATGATGGAACTATCAGGCTCTCTGAGTGATTTAATTTTTAATCATTGGAACGGAATTGGTAAAAGCAGCCAAATAGACAAGTGCCATATGATTAATTTGTTCTGATATTTATAGTAGTAATAATTAATTTGTTTTGATGATTTCTTAAAAGCCGCCAATAGACAAGTGCTTCTGATAATTAACCTAGAATTGCCCAGATCTTTATCAGATGCACTTTATCAACTCCCGTCAATGCATTGCTCTCTCTTTCTCTCTAAGATGTTCTCAATGAATTCCATTTGGCAGGATGGGCAGCAGCGGATCACACCTCAGAAACTATATGCGGCAGATAATGGAACAAAAAACGTCTCAGTATTATCGAGCATAAGTATTCTTCCTTTCTCACGATTATTTGTAGTTGGATCTGAAGATGGTTATTTGAGAATATGTTGTTAGTTGTGCGTGCTGATAAACCCAGCTTGTTCTTTTTTATACTGTATGGTTTTGGTAATATTTTTATTAATACTTTGTAAATAATGATTAAATTTGTAATCTTTGATTCGTTTTCTATGGTCCGAGATGGAGAGAGATGGCTAGCTTCTGGTTGCATGAAAATAACCTAACAAATCAGGCTCATTAACCAATTTACACTAATCAATGGGAAATGCTACATGCTTCTCTGTTAAATAAAACTGGCAGATATGCACATGATGAATCTACCACATTTGTTGAAGAGGAAACGGTACTTGTAATTTCCCACAGCTTGTGAGATACATAAATTGGCTAGTTCCGAGGCCGCCAGCTGCTCTTCATTAATCTTAAAGATTTATTCTCAAGTCATTGTGAGGTATTTTTTTCCTGAACATGTAAGAAGATAAAAAAAATATTACGGCGTTGTGCGACAAGTTTCAATGAGTGTGTTTGGAAATGTGATGTAAATTGTGTTTTTAAAAATTTTAAATTTTTTTAATAAAGTTTTTTGTTTTGATGTCAGATGTTAAAACTAATTTTTTTAAGAATTTTTTTTTATTTTAATGTATTTATAAGTGAAAAGTATTTTGAACCGTTACTATTATTATAATTCTAAATAGACATTTTTGAAAATATGTTTAGGAGTGGTTGTGGTTATTTTTTCAAGTTTTTTTTTAATAAAAGTGTATTAAAATAATGTTTTTTTTTATTTTTTAAAAATTATTTTTAATATTAGCGCATCAAAATAATCTGAAAATACTAAAAAATATTAATTTAATATAAAAAAATATAAAAAATTTAATTTTTTTTAAAAACACAAAAACGATCAAGAGTGTTTAATATTTGAAGCTTGATCATATCGTCACAATTTGACAGATACCTAGGGTCACAATTTGACATATACCTAGGGTGAAAGTGCTTTGATGCTCTTAATTTGATTGAGCTGCTCTGTAGACTGTAGCAACTATTTTTCAATTATGTTTGTTTATGTATATTAAAAATATTTTTTTAAAAAAATTATTTTTTATTTTTTAATCATGTTTGTTTTTGTATTTTAAAAATATTTTTGAAAAAAAAAATTTATTTTTATTTTTATATTGTTTTGCTTTGTTAATATTATCAGATTCACCTTTTCTGATATCAGTTAGCCTGGTGCAGTGCCTGAGGGCAGCATCCATTATATCACGAGGTTGAATGCGAGAACTTCTAATTACTTTAAATTCTTAAGATTCATCTATGTTTTTCCAAGTTATTGATGTGTATGTTCTAGGCAAGTAATAATATGCATATTTAAATGAAAAAGAAGAAGAGTGATTTTACAGGCATGCAAAGCATATTCTAGTTTAATGCCATGGATTTCAGTTTGACGTTTTCCTGAATCTAAGATTCATAAGATTGTCAGTTTGCAAGGAAATAGTACGTGTGCATTCTGCAGACATGTTTTGCATCTGCAAGCAGAGAATCGATTCTGTTTCCAGTTTCAAAAGTAACGTTTAATCATTCAAACAGGGAAAGAACTTTTTTGTTTTTCCCGTGTCCTTCACATCTTTAAGTGGATTTTGTTGCCGTGAATGATATTGTCACCGCCATGCCAGATGCTGTCAGTGATATCACTCCCCCTCCTGGTATCCCCTCTTTCCTCCCTCTTTTTCTCATCGCCCAGCATTGTGTTCTATGACCTGACCTTTTCTCTGCTGATATCCGTTATCATACAAACCCATTCAGGTACATCCCTATTCTCTTGTTTAGGAAATCATGTTTGGATTAAAATCGCGAACATTATTAATTATTCTCTCCACAAGAAAGCAAAGACTGAGGACATGGTGGTGTTTATATTAATACAGTTGCCAGACAAATCGTCAAGTATAAGATTACATTGGCCACAGTAATTGCCAGTCAATCCATTCAGCTACAGAAGTTAAAAGAAGGTTTAATGTACTTTACAGAATGTCATAATTTACAGAAAGAATCACGTGAACACTTATTTGCATGAGTTTGGCGTTGAGCCTTACAAGTATGTCCACACGGAATTATTTGATACTTACAAAGACAGAAATCAACTATTCGGGGGAGAGGAAGGTACAGCTTAGCCAAATGTTTTCTCGCTGCTGTAGCACATGTACAGAAATCCATCATCATCCTTGTAAGATTCATAGATTGAATCCATTTGACTTGCTGTAAATAAATAGCACGAGTTAGCAGGTTGCTATAAGAAAGCTGTGTATAAGCTACAATATCGAGGTGAATCAGGTGTCCAGTTTTACCTGTTTGAGGCAATGTGTTCTTCACAAATACGAACAGAGCCTTTCCAGGAGTCAACTCTAGCCTACTACTTAAAATGTGGATGAATTGCCCGATGGTCATGTCTCGGGGAACCAGGAATCTGGAAAAGAGAGAAGGATAATGATTGGAATCTTACAGTAATATGCAGTCTAGAAATTTGGTTATGAATTTAAGAAATCTATACGTCAAATAGGGTCATCCGGATATACTAGTGCAGGATTAACATGGCGGTGGCGGGTTAAATTGTTTTTGTTTCAGATTAACAGCTGAAATTTTGTCATTGTATAATACAAAGGGAATCAGAGAGCTAGACGTACTTTCTCTTTTCCATTTCCGGCAGGTCCGTCCTTGAATATCTTTCAATAATCACCTTAAGAAAATCGAAGAAAAACGATGAGCTCGAATGGGTGAAGAGAACAAAAAAAAAAAAAAAAAAAAACCTTTTATTGCTAATTAAATTACATCGATGAAGTCAAATTTAGCTTAGCTTTCTCAGCAATCAAGCTTTGGCTTAGCTTGCAAGGTTACGTAACTTACAAAAGGTACATCATTCTAAATAGAATTCCAAAATTACTTCTTTTGTCCTAGTCAACCAAGACCAACAATATTCGATAACAATGACTGCATTCCTTTGACAGATGCCCTGCATCAACTAGTAAACATTTTCTCAAAGAAAACATATAGGATGATTTTGATTGCCACGAGAGAGCAACCACCTTAGCTATTGAAAATTCATCATTGTTGAAGTTTTAACACTTGAAATGGCAAATCACAATAAAAAAAAGAACATACAGGAAACATCTGTATATTCAGAAAACTTGCACATCCAAATCACGACGAGGAATTTCCACCTATTTTGGGATTTTCAGATTTATTTTAGAATTCCAACCGTATAATCTTTTCTTTCTTAGGTAGGGGCTAGTTTTCATTCACCGAGCCCTCCTAGATCAGGTATATGGCTGCGCATTCTATTTGCCAAATAAGACAAAGACCCCGGAAAGCAACCAGATGAGAAAAGAAAAAGGATAGAGCGCAAAAATCTCAAGAATAAAAATTGTGCTTGCAGAAAGAAAAACAGAGAAGCAATCGCATGATAAATCAATCAAAATAACAGCTCAAAATAAAAGAAATACAGAACAATAAGAGAGACATGAGAGAGAACTTACAGGAACTCGATCTGGGTACTTGACAATAATATTCTTTGATTCTCCAAGTCTCTCATCTATGAACCATATACACCCGCAAGTCAATATCAACCAATACGAAACCATCAGAATATATATGAACTATGAGGGGAGAGAACCAACCAAATGTGAATTCATTCTTGAAAGACGTGGCCTTTCCCATGGATTTGATGCAAATAATGATTTTCTTCTAGAGTTTTTGTGTCGGTGATGAGACAATTTGGAGGAAATGATTTAGCAGGATAGAGGAGGAGGTGATGGAATTATTGTTTGAAAGACAGCTAGAAATAGAATAGTCAGTCGTGTCAAGTTATGCGCTGTTGCTTGCCAAAAGACACGTAGGTTGTCAGCGTCATCGATTAACGAAGGGCACGGCAAGGCAACTACAACTGCTTGTTGTATTGTCGTTTCTTGAACGGTTGGGAGGGGCAGGCCTTCATAAACTGGGTCTAAATCAGGCCCAATCAATAACGTCTATATGGGCCTGCATTTTTTCCCCTGTTGAAATGACATGGTGTCTGCCGAAGGGCCGTTCGTTTTCTTAAAAGAGTATATTTTTTATTTTAAATTATTTTCTTTATTTTTAGCTTGTTTTTACTTGATATTAAAAGTTAATTTTAAAAACTAAAATTAAAATATTTATTTGATATATATTTAAATAAAAATACTTTAAAAAATAACCCTCACATATACTTAATACTATATTAACTAGATGTTAAATGCATAGTTTCTTATATTATTATTTAAGATTGTATTTTAAAATAAAAATCATCATTTATGATTTTATTTTAAAAAATAAATAGCTTGGATATGAATCACTCACGTAAAACCCAAATAAAAAGTCAATTTTGATAAATAAAAACTAACTTCATAGAAAAACTGCCGTTTAAATAAGAAGAGGATATAACAGTGGAAGAGCAAAATTTGAATACTGAGAGAACACAAAGGGAAACAAGTGTGGATTTAAAAAAATAAAATCACTCATGTTTCTTCGACAGGATTAATATTAAACATAGTATGAGATTGTCGCGTTCGAAGTTCAATCTATCAACGACAAGAATGCTTCTCTGTATAGGGATTTGCAGAGCGTGTGGTGTCCATTTTTTATGGTGATTTACCCGAGATGCACAGAGGAAGAGAACGAACTTCATATATCCCTTTTCTACTCAATCTAGAAAGAAGATTGGACGTTATTCTGGTTCGTCTCCATTTTTGTGAAACCCCCTTCTCTTCACCTGATACAAGGCAGTCGAAGTCCCCGCCACCCTGCGGATCTCAATCTAGCGACGGCACCCGGAACCACACTGCTGCCGCTGCCCTTCGGGCACACCTCCTAAGAAAATTGAACTGGCAATAAGCACCGCCTGCGCGTTGTAATTTATATATTATTTTATATTCTTTGAATTGGATGTCAATTATAGTTTTTTTTTTTTTTTCCCTCTTTTTTCCTGGGGTTGGTGGATCGAGGGGCGGGGGTTGGTGAGGGATTGAGAGTCTCATCCAAATTCAATTTTATGCGCAGTTTGTTTTTGTTTTAAAAATATATTTTTAAAGAAATAAAATTTTTAATTTTTTTTATAAATTAATATATTTTTTAATATTTTTAAATTATTTAATACACTTCAAAAATAATTTTTAAAAATAAAATAAAAATAATTTTAATCTCACCAACCCACGAGAGGAAAACTAGTGTCCATATTTATATTGACTAGAAAAACCTTATTTATATTGACGAGTGGCCTTGTATATTATACAAAATTCTGAACATCACTGCTATCGTTTTACAGCGAAAGATTTTGAGA